>Ga0082212_10000155_pt1 | contig 100326 bp, 91 predicted proteins | sample TergutNt197P3_FD_71548 | JGI IMG/M metagenome (GOLD analysis project Ga0082212, IMG submission 71548) | Neocapritermes taracua P3 segment gut microbial communities from Petit-Saut dam, French Guiana - Nt197 P3 | ecosystem: Host-associated > Arthropoda: Insects > Digestive system > Gut ...
TATAAAAAATTAAAAAAATATTATAAAAAATTAAAAAAATATTATAAAAAATTAAAAAAATATTATAAAAAATTAAAAAAATATTATAAAATATTACAAAAAATATTATAAAATATTACAAAAAATATTATAAAATATTACAAAAAATATTATAAAATATTACAAAAAAATATTGAATACAAATTTTATACAATACATTAAAAAAATATCTAATAATAAAAGGTATCAACAAAAAAATAACTATAAAACTTAAATGGTGAAATAATGGGAGTAAAATTTAAAGATATCATAACGGCTCAAAATATTAGCTTTAAAGATCTTGATGGAAAAATAATAGCTATCGATGCTGCCAATACACTTTACCAATTTTTATCTAGTATCAGGCAAATGGATGGAACTCCTTTAATGGATAGTGCAGGAAATGTTACTTCCCATTTAAGTGGAATACTTTATAGAACCTCCAATATTGTGGATAAAGGAATAAAACCTATTTATGTTTTTGATGGAGAACCCCCAGAACTTAAAGAAAATACAGTAAAGGAAAGACGTGAAATTAGACAAGATGCAGAAAAAAAATGGAAAGAAGCTCTTGAGAAGGGAGATACTGAAACAGCTGCAAAATTCGCTAAAAGGTCTTCACGTATGTCTCCATACATACTTGAATCTGCAAAAGAACTTCTTGAAATTATGGGAATTCCTTATGTTCAATCTTTTGGAGAAGGAGAAGCACAGGCATCATATATGGTTGCAAATGGAGATGCTTGGGCAGTGGCTTCACAAGATTATGATTGTTTACTTTTTGGTTCGCCTAATATTATTAGAAATCTTACACTTAGTGGAAATCTATCTGATTTAGAATATTTAGAACTTAAGAAAGTGTTAAAAGAATTAACTATCGAAAGAGAACAATTAATAGATATAGCTATTCTTGTTGGAACTGATTTCAATGATGGAGTAAAAGGAGTAGGTGCTAAAACTGGTCTTAAAATAGTTAAAAATTCTACATTAGAAGATTATCTTAAAGAAAAAGATATTAAGTTAGAAGTAAGTGCCTCTGAACTTAGAAATATCTTTTTAAATCCTGATGTAAATAAAAACTATGAAATTAAATGGAACAAAGTTGATGAAGAAAGAATAATTGATTTTATGTGCAATCAACATGATTTTTCCAAAGAACGAGTTTTATCTGCAGCTAAAAAAATGGAAAAACTCCATACAACTCAAAAAAGCTTAGAAGATTGGTTTGGTAAATAAATTTATAAAAAATTTCTAAAAAATTTATTTAAAATAAAAAATTCTAAATATATTTGTTTAAAATAAAAAATTTCTAAAAAATTTATTTAAAATAAAAAATTTCTAAAAAATTTATTTAAAATAAAAAATTCTAAATATATTTGTTTAAAATAAAAAAAATAGAATAGGTATCTATAAAATAACTATTCTTAGTATGTTCTTTTAATAAAAAAATAAGATATAATTGATTAAAATTATATCTCTTAGTTATTCCTTAATTTGTCACTAAATCTCTTCTTTGGAAAATAAGTAATCCAATTATTAAAAATACTATTGCAGATATTATTAAAACTGAAAAATCTCCAACATTTAATCCATTGATTAATGGATTACTATTTATATAATAATAAAATGGAGATATTTTTTGAATATTTGCATAATCAGTTGATAGAAGTGCCATAGTATGTAATATATAGGCAAGAACTCCAAATCCACCAGTAATTCCTAAACTTAATTGTTTATTTCCAAATATTGCACTAGTACAAATACCTAATGATCCAAAGAATATTCCAAAGCCTGTTAGTGAAAGAGAAATAGCTGCAAAATTCCACATATCCAAACTTACATTGAAAGCAATAGTTCCAATCCAAATACCTAAAAATGACATTAATCCAAGTATTAAATTAAAAACTAACATTGCTCCAAATTTTTCAAGTAAAAGTTTCCAACGAGGAATTTGAGTAGAAAGTACTAAATCCAATATTCCATTTTTTTCCTCAGTAGCTATTGTTCCACTTGCAAAAAGTACATTGAAAATTAAAAAGAAAAAAGGAATCATTAAAGAATACAACTCTCCATTTAAAAAGGATACCTTACTATTAGCTCCTCCTTCCATCATGAACATTTTCAACATTTCTGGAGAAAATGAACTAACTAATTGAGTATAATCTGCAGTATTTCCAAGACTTTGATAAAAGCTCATTATCATTAAAATATAAAGTATAATTCCAACACTCCATGCTAAAAGTGAGAATTTATTATCTTTTAAAGTTTTTAAAAAAACATTTTTGAGAAAAATATTATTCATCCTTATCACCTTTAAAATATGATAAAAATATCTCTTCAAGATTTGGTTCAGGTGCTATTATTTTAATTACTTCATAATTAGCTATTGTTTTTATAAAAGAATCAAGATTCTTAGCTCCTGAAATTTTAACTTTAGCTATATTACCATCAATTTTTATATCAGAAATATTTAAAACATTTTCAAAAATATTATCCTCAACTTTAGATGCAAAGTGAACTTCAATTGATTGTAATTTTTTATCTTTAAGATCTTCAATTTTTTCTATTGCAATTAATTGACCTTCTCTGATTATAGCTACCCTATCACAAATTTCTTCAACTTCACTCATAACATGGGAAGATAAAAAAACAGTTTTATTACTTTCTTTTAAATCTCTTAATATCTTATGAAACTCTTCTTGAACAAGAGGGTCTAAACCATTTGTAGGTTCATCTAAAATTAAAACATCAGGGTCATGCATAAAAGCTTGAATTAAACCTATTTTTTGCTTATTTCCATGAGAAAGAGATCCAATTGGTTTATCAACTTGTGCATTGAGATTTGTAATCATCTCCTCTACATAGCTCCAATCTACTCCACCACGTATGTTGGCCATAAAAGTTAAAAAGCTACGTCCTGTCATTTGGTTAAAAAGTTCAAGTTCTCCAGGAAGATAACCTATGTTTTTATGTATTTCTCTACTATCACCAACAGAATCTAAACCTAAAACTTCAACGGAACCATCATTTGGTTTAATAAAGTTTAGGATTGTTCGTATTGTAGTTGTTTTTCCAGCTCCATTTGGACCTAAAAATCCAAATGTTTCTCCAGCATACACTTCTAGATTTATATTAGATATTCCTCTTGCCTTTCCATAGTGCTTAGACAAATTTTTTATAATAATTGCAGGATCTGACAAATAACTCCTCCTTAACTATTAATTTTTATTAATATTTTTATAATATAATATTTTATTAATATATAATTTTTATTAATTATTTTTATAATATTTATTAATTATTTTTATAATATAATATTTTATTAATATAATTTTTTTATATATTTTTATTATATAAATATTTTTTATAATATTTTTTATATATTGTATTTTCTATAATATATTTTTTATATCATATTTATATTATACATTAATATATAGAAGTATAACCTATAATAAAATAAAATATACAAATATAACCTATAATAAAATAAAATATACAAATATGACCTATAATAAAATAAAATATACAAGTATAACCTATAATAAAATAAAATATACAAGTATAACCTATAATAAAATAAAATATACAAGTATAAGCTATAATAAAATAAAATATACAAGTATAACCTATAATAAAATAAAATATACAAGTATAACATACAATCTTATGATAGACAGCTTTTTTTATATATAAAAAAATATTTACATGGATTAAAAAGGAGGAAAACCTTTCCCAAAAATCTCATTTGAATATTTGATAGCTAATTCCACTTGTTTTGGATATAAATATATCATTTTACTCTCGAAATCTTTTCTATTTGTTGATTTAGCTATTAATTTTAGAACATTTAAGTAAGTGTTAACACCTACACTTTCATTGCTTCTTTCATTAAAATTATTTTTACTAAAACAAGGAATTTCTAAAGTTTTACAAACAGTTCCCTTGGAAAAATATTTCATTCTAATAAGTGGTGAAACAGAGCTTATTAAAACATTATCCTCAAGTTCTATAAGAGGAGGAACCCCCTGTGATTCTCGTCTATTTTGTGAAATTAGCTTTTTATAATTTTTAATATTATAACAATGAAGTTCTGTATAAAAATCAGGCTTATGTTTTTTAATAAGGTTTACTATATATTTACCAATTTTAGAATCATAATATTCTTTTTTTAAAGTGGAAATATAGGGAGTTGTATCAAAATTATAAATAAAAGTTTTACCTCTAGAAAAATCAGTGAAAGGAAGTGACTTAAAAAAATCGATTGTGGTTTCACTTTCGGCTCCATGAACTCCTCCTACAAATAATTTTGTAGGGCCTTCTCCTTTATCAATGAATCTATAGTATGACATGGTTTGTAAAAAAAATTTACTTAATAACTATTTATATATTCAAATTTTATTTAATTGTAAATAATTTTAGTATACAAGACTAATATTATCTTTAAAAGAATTTTATCTGATTTATGATTATTTTTAGCTAATTTAATAGGAAAATTTATATATTAAAAATGTATAATATTTAATTGTATCTGAGTGTTAACTCATTTAGAAATATGTAGTTTGGAAGACTTTTTTCTTCCGATTTTTTGATAGAGGTTCTCATAATTTGAGAACTTCTTCTATCAAAAATCTTTATATATTAATTGGCTGGATTATTACTTTTAAATCTCAAAAAATAGAATCCAACTACATATTTTTAAAGAGGCTCAGTTACATGCCTCTGGATTAAGGAGGTGGTACTATGTTTAACCTAATTCTTAATTTCTTAAGAATAATCCAAATAACATTTTACCTATTGAAAATTAAATTTTTATAAACTCCTAAATTAGTGGCAAGTTTTTTCTTTCGATATTCTTTTTTACTCTTAGATTGGGTAAATCCAGCCTCTTTAATAATACTTTTTAGCTATTTTATATTATATTATTAATATTTATAATTAATTATTTAATATTTACATCTTATTACATAATATAAACTTTATATAAGATTATTTAAACTTATATAAATTTACATATATTTTTATAGCTTATATATAATCTTTATTCAAAAAGATTCACTATAATTTTTATTCTAAAATTGTAGAAACTCAAGTTCCTTCTTGCCAATCAGCTAAGTAGACTTTTTGCCTATCACTTAAGCTATCAATTTCTATATCCATAGCTTTAAGCTTCAAATTAGCTATCTCATAATCAAGTTCATCAGGAGCTTTTATAACTCCAACTTCCATATCATTTTCAAGGATATATTTAGCTGAAAGTGCTTGAGCTGCAAAACTCATGTCCATAATTTCTGCAGGATGTCCTTGACCTCCAACAGCAGCTAAATTAACTAAACGTCCATCTGCTAAAAGGAATATTTTTCTTCCATCTTTCATGGTGAATTCTTCTACACTTTCTCGAACTTCTTTAACTGAAACAGACTGATGTTCAAGGTCATCTCTATTAATTTCAACATTAAAATGTCCTGAGTTAGCTAACATACAACCATCTTTCATATTTTTAAAGTCATCTCCATTGATAACATTGATATTTCCAGTTACTGTAATCATTAAGTCTGCATATTTTACTGCTTCTCGAACTGGCATTACTCTATAACCATCCATTCTAGCTTCAAGTGCTCTTATTGCATCTACTTCTGTAACAATAACATTTGCACCTAAACCTGCTGCCCGAGTAGCTACTCCACGACCACACCATCCATAACCACAAACAGCAACTGTTTTACCAGCTATCAACATATTAGTTGTAGCCATAATAGCATCAAATGAAGATTGACCAGTCCCATATCTATTATCAAATAAATATTTAGTGTATGCATCATTTACAGCTATAAGAGGTATTTTAAGTGCACCATCAGCATGCATAGCTTCTAATCTATGTACTCCAGTTGTGGTTTCCTCACATGCACCTTTAACTTTTGAAAGTAGCTCTTTTCTTTCTTGATGGAGAACCAAAATCATATCTGCTCCATCGTCAATGATAATATCTGGTTTATAGTCAAGAACATCGTTAATAGTTTCATAATATTCTTCTTCAGTTTCTCCTCTGTAACCATACATATTAAGACCAAGTGCTGCTCCACCAGCAGTTGCATCATCATGAGTAGATAATGGATTGCACCCAGTCATAGCTACTTCAGCTCCACCTGCTTGAAGAGTTAACCCAAGGTTAATAGTTTTTGGTTCAAGATGAAGACAAGATCCAATTGTAATTCCTTCAAAAGGTTTAGTTTTTTCAAATTCTTTTTTAATATGTTCAAGAACAGGCATGTGTTTTTGAACCCATTTTATTTTTCTGATTCCTTCATCAGCTAGACTCATATCTTTTACTTTACTCATAAATATCACGACTTAGTATTATAGCTAAAATTATCATTTTAAACAATATATTATAAATTTAAAAAACTATTAGATAAATTTTATTTAATATCTATTATAAATTTATATTTTATTATAATATAATTTATATATAATATAAAAATATAAATAATTTTATATATTTATATATATTTTTATAATATAAAATATTAAATTAAATATTAAAATTAAATAATAAAATTAAATCATTTATTCCATTTAACTATTAAAGTATCTTTAAAATCAATAGATTATGAAAAAATTCCATAATAATCGAAAACTTTAAATGATATAATTTACTGATAGTTAATAGTCAGATGCCGGGGTGGCTCAGCTGGTTAGAGCGCACGGCTCATAGGGTTTTAAGCAGTGCTCTGACTAATTCCTGGGATACCGTGAGGCCGCGGGTTCGAATCCCGCTCCCGGCATCAATTTTATCCCAGGAACATTTTCTTTTTACTTTTTTTATAATAATTCAAGAATTAATGTGTAGATTATCAATCAATAAGCTATTTATATTGTTTTTTATAGTTATCATAGTAGAAACTTAATTTATAAATGCATTTAAAATTTAATAAAATATTTAATATATCAAATACAAAAATAAAAAATGATATATGATTAATAAAAAGTATTAGATTATAAAAAATGATATATGATTAAATAAAAAGTATTAGATTATAAAAAATAATATAATTATTAATAAAATTTATAAATCAAAATTATACTAAACAAATAAAAATATCATTAAAGATCTTCAATGTAGGTGTTAAAATGCTTTACAGAGAACTAGGGCAAACAGGAGAAAAAGTATCTATTTTAGGTTTTGGAGCTATGCGTTTTCCAACTATCAACAATCAAGCAGATAAAATAGATGAAAAAGAAGCAACAGCTATGCTTGAATATGGAATAGATAATGGAATAAATATTATTGATACTGCTTATTCATATCATACCTTAGATTTTGATAACCCTGGAGAAAGTGAACCTTTTATTGGAGAGTTTTTAGAAACAGGATATCGTGAAAAAGTATTAATTTCTACAAAATTACCTAGTTGGATAGTTGATAAAGAAGAAGATATGGAAAGGTACTTAGATGAGCAGTTAAAACGTTTAAAAACTGATAGCATTGATATTTACTTACTTCACTCTTTAACTGAAGAACACTGGAAAAACCTTACAAATCTCAATGTTTTTGAATTTATGGACAATATTTTAGGTGATGGAAGAGTAAAACATATTGGATTTTCCCTCCATGATGAGATAGATTTACTTGTTGAAATCTTAGATTCTTATGACTGGAAAGTTGTTTTAACTCAAATGAATTACTTAGATGAAAATTATCAAAGTGGATTAAGTGGAGTTCAATATTTAAGTAGTATAAATATGGGAAATATGATTATGGAACCTCTTAGAGGGGGAAAATTAGTAGAAAACATACCTCCTGAAGTTCAAGGTATTTGGGACACTGCCAAGACTAAACGTAGTCCTCTTCAGTGGGCATTTCAATATCTTTGGGATATGGAAGGTGTCAGTACTGTATTTAGTGGAATGAGTTCCCTTGAACAAGTAAAAGAAAATGTAGCTATTGCTGATGAGGGATATCCAAACACATTAGATGAGGAAGAAAAAGATTTAATTAAAAAAGTAGCTAAAGCATATAAAAAGCGAAAAGACATTGATTGTACTGAATGTAGGTATTGTATGCCATGCCCAGAAGGAGTAAATATTCCAACTTGTTTTAAAGAATATAATATAGCTAAAATCCTTGACAATCCAGAAGCAAGTTCAATGCAATATTTTTCACTTCTGAATGAAGAAAATTATGCTTCTTCGTGCACCGAATGTGGAGACTGCATACCAATGTGTCCACAAATGATTAATATTCCAGAAGAGCTTAAAAAAGTGAAGAATTTATTTGGACAATGAAATAGAAAGAAACTTATTAGGTGTATCAATGGGTATGATAGTTGAAACTACTTGCAGTAAATGTGATTTTAATGTAGAAACTATGGATAATAGTGTATTTGAGAGTTCAGGTTATCATCACAACATTTATTATTGTTTAAATTGTCAGGACAAAGTTAAAATAATTACTAAAGGCTATAACTTAAAACAAGAAAAATGTCCAATTTGTAATTCATATAGTGCATTTTTAGAAGTGGAAGATAATATTAGCTGTCCTAAATGCAAAAATGGAATCTTAAAAAGTGAAGTTAAAATATTTTTTGATTAGTTCTTGCCCGAATTGAGTAACAATGAATTTAAATATATTCATTTATTTAGGTTTATACAATACATTTGAATATAATAACTAAAATAAAAAAATAATCACATAAAAAAATAACAAGATTTTATGAAAAAATAGAAATAATTTAGTGTAATAAAATAAATATTTGTGTTGCAATAGTTTGTAGAAAGTAACTACAAACTATATAAGAAAATATTGCCACACAATAGTCGAATTCACTAATACACATAGTATTCGTTTTTCGAAATGAATATCTAGCACGACATCTAAATTAATATATTGTTATCATACTATATAAATTTTATTAAAAATTTAAATGTTAAAAATGAATATGAAAAAAATAATTTAAATAATGTTGTTATTAATAAGGGATAACCTCTTTCTACTAATGGGAGGAAATGAAAAGATAACCTATTCAGAAGTAAAAAAATAAATACTCCAATATACTTTTATTTACCTATCAAAACAATAGGTCATAAATGATAAATGTAATGCCTAAACATATATAGACAGTACCTATAATAAGGTAAAACATATTATCACCTCCTTTTTTCGGAGGAAGTACAAAATGTCGTGCTATATCCATTTTACTTCCTGAAGTTTAACTTCTAGGTTTCATCTTTTATTTTATTTAAGATTGAACATTAATAATTGAAGGAGGTAATCCCATATAATAATATAATTACATGGTATAAAAAGGTTATTATTATATGAAAAATTAGTAATAATATAATAAAATCATATATATTTTAATGTATTTTATATTATAGAAACTAAAAAATAAGTATAAATATATACTGTCATTGTTGTAGAAAGTAAAAATATCTACAAAGCACCAAAAAATTATAAAGACCCTACTTCAATTTACTGAATCAAATTGTATTTAAGTCATAAAAATAGATATAATCGTGCTAAATTATATTTTTATAAATTTTAAATAAGAATATAATATTAAATTTCATAATTTAAATCTGACATCAAATAATAAATAATGATAATAATACATAATAATAACAAATAATTAAAGTGATTTTAATGCCTGAACGATTTATTGAAATGGGATACTGGGAAATCATCACCCGTCAAATGAGCATAGTTACTAAAAGCCAGCAAACAAGATTTAAAGAATCTAAAATAGCTGTTGTTGGTTGCGGAGGACTTGGTGGCTCTGTAATAGAAATGTTAGCTAGGATGGGTGCTGGAAAACTCGTAATAATTGATAAAGATTCTTTCTGTATGTCAAATCTTAATAGGCAGCTAATGAGTAGTATTGATTCTCTTGGAAGAAGTAAAAGTGAAGTAACAAAAGAAAAAGTGAGATTAATAAATCCTTATGTAGCTGTTGAAGCATATAATGAAGAATTAAATGAAGATAACATTGAAAAAGTATTATCTGACTGCGATGTTGTGATTGATGCTTTAGATAATTTAGCTACTAGAGTTCTTATTAGTAGATATACACAAGAAAATAAAATACCATTTGTTCATGGAGCTATACATGGAACTTTAGGGCAACTGTCAGTATTTAATGAAAAAACACCAAGTTATGAAGAATTATTTTCCCTACCTTCTGAAGGAAAAGAACTAAACGAAACCACAAAGCTTGAACTTGGAGAGTTAAGCAAAGAAATTCCTCCAGTAATTGGACCAATAGCTAATATCATAGGAAGTTTAGAAGCATTTGAAAGCTTTAAATTAATAACTACTATTGGAACCATTACCTTTGCTCCGAAAGTTCTTAATATAGATTTATTAGACTTAGGTTCTTTTAGTATCTTAGAGTTATAATCTTTATTTTTTTATAATTTTTTATAAATTATTTTTATATTTTTTTCTATTTATAATTAAAAATCTATAAAATATAATATAATAAAATAAAAATCTATAAAATAAAATATAATAAAATAAAAATCTATAAAATAAAATATAATAAAATAAAATTCTATAAAATAAAATATAATAAAATAAAAATCTATAAAATAAAATATAATAAAATAAAATATAATAAAATAAAATATAATAAAATAAAATATAATAAAATAAAATTCTATAAAATTTCTAAAAAAATTCTCAATATAATAAAAAATATAAAAATTTATTAAAAAAATATTAATAATATAAAATAGATATTAAAATTAGTATAAATATATACTGATAATTTATAATTATAATTAAATTCTATTAACAGGAGATATTTTATATGGTAGATGATATCGGAAATGCAATCATATTGATGGAAGAAAAAGATATAAAATTTATAAGATTACAATTTGTAGACATAAATGGAGTTCCTAAAACTATATCTATTCCTTATAGTAGTGAAGATATAGAAACTGTATTTACTGATGGATTACTTTTTGATGGTTCATCTATTGATGGTTTTGTTGAAGTCGAAAATAGTGATTTAATAATGAAACCTGATCCAACTACATTTTCCTTATTACCATGGAGACCTGAAGAATCTGGAGTATGTAGATATATCTGTGATATATACACTACAGAAAATAAACCATTTGAAGGAGACCCTCGAAGTACACTTAAAAAATCTTTAGAAAAAATTAAAAAAAGTGGATTGGATTATAACATAGGCCCTGAACCAGAGTTCTTTATTATAGATCAAGATGAACATGGTTATCATATTCCCCATGATGAAGCTACCTATTTCGATGTGGAACCTATTGATAAAGGCCCAAATTTTAGAAGAAAGCTTGTTATAGATTTAGAAGAACTTGGTTTTGAAGTTGAAGCAAGTCATCACGAAGTAGCTCCTGGGCAAAATGAAATAGCATTTAAATTTGACCGTGCTTTAAAAACAGCAGATGCTGTCATTACCTTTAAACAAGCTATAAAAGCTATTGTGGATAACATGGGATATCAAGTAACCTTTATGCCTAAACCTTTCTTTGGAGTAGCTGGCAGTGGAATGCATTGTCATCAAAGTTTATTTAAAGATGGAGAAAACCTTTTCTATGATGAAAACAGTGAAAATGGCTTATCACAAATGGCTTTACACTTTATGGGAGGACTGCTTAAACATTCCCCTGCACTTTCAGCTGTTGTTGCACCTACTGTAAATTCATATAAGAGGTTAATTCCAGGATATGAAGCTCCAGTATACATAGCTTATGGACTTAAAAATAGATCTGCACTTATTCGTATTCCCGCAGCTCGTGGCAAAGGAACAAGAATTGAATATAGAAGTCCCGACCCTTCTTGTAACCCATACCTTGCATTTACTGCAATGCTCGAAGCAGGTCTTGATGGAATCAAAAACAAAATTGACCCTGGTGAACCAACTGAATTTAACATATACAAGTTAAATAAAGAAGAGTTGGAAGAAAAAGGCATCAAAATTTTACCAACAAGTTTGTGGGAAGCATATCACGCATTTGACGAAAATAAAATCATCCAAGAAGGTCTTGGAGAACACATAAGTCAAAAATTCCTTGAATCCAAATACGCCGAATGGGACGAATATAGAATTCAAGTCTTTGGATATGAGCTTAAAAAGTATATAAATCTCTGATAAAAATATAAAATCTCTGATAAAAATATAAAATCTCTGATAAAAATATAAAATCTCTGATAAAAATATAAAATCTCTGATAAAAATATAAAATCTCTGATAAAAAACAATACCTGTTAAAACCCAATAATATAAAATATTATTTAAATTCTTATTAAATATAATGTGATAATATGAGCGAAGAAAAGAATATTACTGCTACTTGTAGCGAAATATGTGAATATGTAGATAAAGAAGTTGCGCCTGGAGACACTATCCGATTATCCCTTGGAAGATGTTATATTCCTGGAAAAGTAATTACTAACAACAAAGGAATATTACAAATTGAAATAGATAGTGAAATGATAAAAGGACTAAGTTGTATTGATATTCAAGAATTGAAAGAGTATTTAGTAGAACTAGAACATGAGTGTGAAAGTGGAACTTGTGTTATTGAAGCTAAAGATGGTTAGCTATTATATAGAATAAATTACAAGAAAATTGATGTTTAATTATTTTTTCCACCAAAATAAAATCCAATCTCTTTTATCATCAGGATGTTCTAATTTTCCATTTTTATTTTTACTTAGATTTTTTTTTAGATAATCCTGTAATTGATTTTTTTCTTCTTTTGTCAAATTGTCCAAATTCCATTTCCCATTATTCATAGCGTCTTCTATTGATTTATAGCTACTAATTGTTTTAATTTCAAGGTTTTCAATATTGGGATATATTTCCATATTTATTAGAATATTAAATAAATAATCATACGGTGGAAAAGAAAAATCTTCATTACCAATAAGATTATAAAAATCCTTTTCAAATTTCATGTTATTAGGACCAAATATGGTGATATATACATATTTATTAGCTATATTGTTAATAGTAGATAATGTTTCATTTATTTTATAAATACCACTAACAGACCTTGACAAAAGAACTATGTCATAATTTCCAAGTTCATCCAGAGTTACATCTTCTAAATCTTCTTTAATAATCTTAACATTAGTGATACTTTGGTTTTTACATTTGGATTCAAGAATTTCTAACATTCTTTTTGAAGAATCAATTGCAGTTACATTTTTTGCTTTTTTAGCTAATGGAATTGTAATAGAACCTTCTCCACAACCTAAATCGAGTATAGTATCCTCTTTTGAAATTTTCATTTTTGAAAATAGATTTTCTCTATATTCATCTCCTCTTGATATTTTAGAAAATTTATCTGCTTCATTATCCCAATTTTTTGGTTTTTTTATTCTCCTTTCAACTATTATTTTTTGCCAAAGCTTAACCCAATCCACATCTTCTGGTTTGTCAATACCCTCCCTCTCTTTAATATTAACACCTTCTTTATTATTTTTATTAAAATTTTTTTAACGAAAATATTTAATTATATTAAGATGTGCTAGTTGGTGGAATCATTATAAGTTTCCCTGTTGTTGGATCCTTGTAAACAGTTCCCATATTTTCCATTCCCTCACTTTCACCAGAACTAACATCAACAGTACCATTATAATCTTCACCTTCCTCAACAGATACTATTTGTTTTATTGTTTCTGCTACTTTTTTTCTTTCTTCTGGAGAAGAATCATTGAATATTATACTTTGCATATTCATAGACATAACTGCAAATATTAAAAATCCAACAGCTAATACAAGCATAGCATCGGTTAAATTAGTCATGCCTGCTAAAGGATCATCATTTCCACCATTTTTTCCTAAAAATCTTTTTTTCCTTGACATTGTACTAACTCTTATTTTTATTGTTTTATTCATTACTTTCAAGAATTTCTAAAGTTGCTTGAATTAAAACTTCTAAATTAGATAAATCTTCTTCATACCAACGTTTTCTAATTTTTGAAATAACATAAGAAACAGCCGATGCAGCTAAACCAGTTACAGTTGTATCAAAAGCTATTATTATAGCTTGAGCTAACAATTCTATGTTCCCTGCACCAAGAGCTGCAAGTCCAGGACCCATTGGAATTAAAGTTCCCATAAGTCCAAATGTTGGACCAAGCCTAACTACAATATCTGTCCTTTCAACAGATTTTGCCATTCGTAACTCTTCTTCTTCAATTATTTTATCTGCAAAAGCCTTTCTAGTTTTTGATTTAAAATCATGATTATCAATGACCTTAATCATAGCTACTTTATAAACATCTCCAAGATTAGAGTTATTTATTCTTTCTTTCATTTCATTAATATCATGTAAGTTATATATAGATCTTATCAAGCTTTCACTTTCTTCAATATTAAACTTTTTTCGAGAGGTATACTCAGCGATAAGTCCACCTACACTTATAAGTGCAAAAATTACAAATATTAGTAATATAACTATAACTGGTATCAATAAACTTTCAGATATAGCATGTAATATACTTGTTAATATTTCACTTCCTATTAATTCCATATTATCTTCTCTTTATTAAATTAAATTCTTGAATTTTTTAGATTTTTTAATAAAAAATCCAGTGAATATAGCTATTATTCCAATAATTATAATATATACCATTAAATTAGCTTCTGGAAAAGCTAATGGTGTCATTTTTTCAGTTAAAATACTTTGTAGATTGGGAATGAACATATATAAAACAAAATATAATATCCCTGTTAAAACTAAATAAAATCCAAAAATCCCATTATACAATCTTTTAGGAATACTTATTTTTTTATATAAAATCATAGATGATATTATAATTAAGAATAAAGAACTAGCTACAATCATTAAACCTAGTTCAAACACAGGTTTCCAAATTATTGGAGCTACATAAATAACATTCATTAAGATACAAAAATAATAGCTAATAACTAATAATATCATTGCTAAATTTTTCTGTATTTTTGTTTTAAGAGTGTTTATATTGATAAATTTATAATTTATATTATTTTTAGAATTTATATTATTTTTATAATTAATTTTATTTTTATAATTTATATTATTTTTAAAATTAATTTTATTTTTAGAATTTATATTATTTTTAAAATTAAATTTATTTTTAGAATTTATATTATTTTTAAAATTAATTTTATTTTTAGAATTTATATTATTTTTATAATTAAATTTATTTTTAGAATTTATATTATTTTTAAAATTAATTTTATTTTTAAATTCAAATATAAATCTATATCCTGTATAAATCAACACCATTCCCATTAAGGTCATTATAAAATTTATGTTATTGTTTATAATAGGAATTATATTTTCACTAAAGATATTTGAAATAAAAAGGGATATTAATAATATTAAATTTAAATATATAGCTATCATAATTGATTTAGATTTTTCTGCAGTATATTGTCTTAAAAAGATAGCTATTGACAATGAAAACAATGTTGTTACAATAATGAGATATATTACTTTTAAATCAATCATAATTATCATCTAAAGTGATTTTTTAGCTCCTTTCTTTGAAATATAACCTATTACAATAGATCCAAATAATAATATAATGATAAATGCTGTTAGTAAACGAGTATCGTCCATTTTAAGTATATTATAATCATCAATTGCTATTTCTTTCACCTGTTGGGAACTTTGTGCATTAGCCATATTTCCAGAAGACGAAGAACTTGATCCAGAATCACCAGGAGTTGTCATTGCCCCTGATACTCCCCCATTAGTTACACCAGTTCCTTGAGTGTTACCAGAACCAATCCCATACCCAATACCTGAACCACCATTACCACTTCCACCATTACCATTTCCTCCCATAATTGGAGATTTAATTTTTTCTGCATTTTTATTATAATTAATAGCTAATTTTCCTCTTTGATTATTGAGATATGTTTCAATTATAGAACCCCTATTTTTTTCATCAAAACCAGACCCAAAATCAACAGTTACTTTACCTCCCTCTATATTAACCCACATTCTTTCATCTTGAAATCTAATAAGAAGAGTCATTGGAGGTAAATCGGACATTATTTTTCCATTATAAGTGAGTGTACCTGTGTAGATTCCATTTCCAGAACTTACAAAATTAAATTGAATTAAACCAGTTTGAAGCTTTGGGCAAATATTTGTATAAGCATAATCATTTGCACCATACCAATTTGGTCCAACTCCTAAACTTTCATAATAATTTGATTCTTTAGCTTCTATGCTTCTTCCAATATTCCCCGAAAGATCATTAGAGGAAATGTCTTTTGATTTATGATCTACATATCCCAAAGAAAAACTAACACCCTCATAATTTCTATTTATTGAATTACTTTTTATTATTAAATTAGAGTTATCAGATGAATCTAATCGTATTCCATAGTGATTATCCGATATGTTATTTCTTCTAATATCTAAATTTTTAGCATTATTTTCTGCTAAAATCCCAGATTCTATGTTATTTTCTATATTATTATAATCAATTTGAGTATTTTCAGTATTAAATAAATAAATCCCATTGTTATTGTTAGTAATATTATTATTTTCTATAGTTGTTTTTTTAGTGTTTTTTAGAGAAATTCCATTTTTTTTACTTTTATTTATTTTATTGTTTTTTATATTTGTGTTAGTTGTGTTTTCTAAATATATTCCTTCATTATTTTCTTCTATGGTGTTTTTTTCAATAGTAATATCTTGAGTGTCTTTTACTGAAATTCCTTCATTTGACTTTTCTATACTATTATTATTTATGGTTATATTAGAACTTCCATTAACCGCTATAGATGAACCATTGGCTTTTATGTGGTTATTTTTTATAATAATATTTTTAGTATTGTTTAAAGTTATTCCATTTCCATTTATATTGTCATTGATTATATTAAATCCAGATATATTTGTTCCAGATGCAGAAGATCCATTTATGAAAAATACTGCATTTAATGAATTTGAATTTTGTATTGTAGTTCCAGTGCTACTTATAATATTTAATGATTTGTTAATAATTAAAGTTAAATCAACATAATTAGTTCCCAAAAAGTTAATAGTGGTTCCTTCTAATGCAGCATCGATTATTTTTTGAATTTGATTACTTAGTGATAATGCAGGGTCATTATAAAATGAGCTATCTTGTATATCAACAATATTCGCTCCTGAAATAGAATTTATTGAAATTAATATTAAAAATATTAATAAAATATATGAAATTTTCTTCAAATTTTCCATAGTAATAACCTTTCATTACGAAATAATTAAATTAACGATTATGAATTATATTATTTATAATATTTATAATATATGATTTTATCGTTATGTAATTATTTTCATATTTCTATAAAAATTACTATAATTTATTATAATTATTTCTAAAAAATAAATTAAAATAAATTAAAATAAATTAAAATAAATTAAAATAAATTAAAATAAATTAAAATAAATTAAAATAAATTAAAATAAATTAAAATAAATTAAAATAAATATAATTAGAGAATAAAAACTCAAAAAATGAAATAATTAAATAAAAAATAATAAAAGCATGAATAATTCATGCTATTATAAATCAGTATTTTTTAGCAAAGCTAAAATATATTTAAGCTATTTATTCAATCAAAGCTATTTAAACAATTTTAACTCTTTTAGTTTGTTTTTTACCATTGACAGTAAATACAATATTTTTAGTTCCTTTAGTTGTAGCTTTAAGTTTCATAGACAATTTAACACTAGATTTTGAATTAACTTCAACAGCCCATTGTTTATTTTTAGAATTGTATTTAGCTTTGTTATTTACACTACTAACTTTGACACCTTTTGGAACTGCAATTTTAACAGTAACCTTATCTGATTTGTCATTTCCATCATTTTTGACGGTAGTTGCTAAATTAAATTCTTTGCCTATTTTAGCTTTAGGTGTGCTAACTTTATTTACAGTACTGAGTTTAATATCTTTGTTTATTGTGAGTTTATTAGTCCCTGTTTGTAGTTTATTACTACCTGAATTTAAAGTAGAAACAATATTTGTAGAACCAGATTTTTTAGTGCTAACTTCTAATACTAACACTGCAGTATCTCCAGCACCTAAGCTAGCTATATTCCATTTTCCATTAGAAAGAGTTCCAGATACATAATGTGAACTAATAGTTGCATGAGTAGATGGTATTCCAGTATCAACACTAATCGCATCAGATGCTTTATTTCCAGTATTTTTAACTGTTATAGTATAAACTAATTTATCTCCATTTTTAACAGTATTCTTACTGATACTGCTTGATATTGATAAGTTTTCACTTAGAGCAGGTGTAGGTTCTGGAGTAGGTTTTGTTTTTTCAGGAGAATAAGATACTAGTATATTAGAAGAACTATATTTATTGTATAATAATATACCATTGTTATCCATATTGTTATCTTTTAATAATTTATTTATATCTACTTCATAATTCAATATATTATCAAAGTATAATCCTCCAATATTGTTGCCATTTATAGAATTTCCTTTAATTATTAAATCGTTTAAATCAAACTTAAGTGGGTTGTTATAAACTTCTTTCAGATATATTGCAATAGGGTTGTTAAAAATATTGCTATCTGTTATGATTTGATGGCCCACTCCCGCATCTTCGAGAGATATGCCTGCATAAATAAAGTTACTTATATTTAAGTTAGTGTAAGTTATATTATAAGCTTCACCAGAAATATGAACTCCAAATTCTGCATTATCATTACCAAATAATTCACTATTTAATATTTGAACATTTCCTCCTTTATTAATACCTATTGCGTTTTGTGTAATAAATCCGTCTACAATTGTGTTATTTATGATAAGACCCTCAAGACTTTGAATAGATATCCCTCGTCTAAAGGTACCGTTAATATTAACATTATCTATGATTATATTATTATTGTTATCTCCTCTAATGTCTATACCGTCCTTTCCAGAAGATGAAGCACCAATTGAATTAGTTCCAGTTAAATTTAAATTTTGTAAAACTAAATTATCAATATCTACCCCTCTAATAGTACGGTTACCTATCATATTAAATCCATCTATTAATACATTATTTCGAGTAATATCAAACATGATAGTATCATTCAGTTCATTTTTTAATGTCACTCCGTTTCCAATGAAATTTATTGCTTTGTTAATAGTGAGAGTAACATTCTCCCAAGTATCCTCTCCAAAAAAGTTAAAAGTAGATCCTTCATCAACTATAGAAAAAAGCTGCACAACATTATCCCAAGTATCTAACAAAATACCTTCGACAGTCTTGCCTTTAGTTATATCATATGTTTCCGCTGCAAATACAGATGATGTTGTCATCCCAATTGCAACAAATAAAACCATCAAAAATACGAGTTTCATTTTATTTATTTTAATTTAAACCATCTCCTTAATTATTTTACAATAAGTCTATAGCTAGTTTTTAAACATTGAATTTAATAATTATAGTATAAACTAATTTATTTTTCAAATTAAAGAAATTTATTCAATGAATTATTTAGACTTATTTATTATATTCATTTTTTTCATTTAACAAGCATTATAATATTTTAAGTATTTTAAAAAATTGTAAAATACAAAAGATAATTATCATACTATTACTTGTTGTAAGAAATTATATCGTACTGTACATATATACATTTCGACTTGATTTTGAAAAATGAATTTGATTATATAATACTCTAAATATCATTGTTTTGAAAATATTAAAAAAAATGAAAAAATAATATAAAATTAAATTATAAAAAATAAATTATAAAAAAATTATAAAAAATAAATTATAAAAAATAAATTATTAAAAATAAAAAATCAGCTAAAAAGTGAATAAATATTTATAAAAATATAAATAATCTTTAAATATAAGTTTATTTCTTTTTTGCATTAACTATAAAAAAACATCCTCCGAAGAAAACAACTACTAACATAGCTAATATTGACAAATTAGTTTTTTTCATGCTTGCATTAACTTTGTTATTACTGTAATTATTATAATCAGTGTTATTTTTTAATTGATTATTTGAATTATCTTTGGGATTAGAAACCCTGTTGTCTGATTTTTCAGTACCTTTTTTCCCATCTAATTCATTTAGATTATTATTAATATCATTACTATTTTCAGAAGCTGGTGGAATTGATATAATAGCATTTGTCGTAGCTATTAATTTTGAATAACTTTCATCTTCATTAAAAATAAATTGAATATTAAAATTACCTTCTTTATCAAAAATATAATGATAAAGAGCTAAACCATTTGAATCTGTATTATTACTACCAATATAAGTTCCATTGACCCAAAATTCTATTGTTTTATTATAGATAGGTTCTCCCGTCTTAGTTAAAAATGTTGTGGATATTTTAGTTTCTGTACCAGTAATACCTTTTATTTCACTAGATATAAGATTTGGAGGAGCATAATTAATTTCAACTAAAATGTATTCATTATCTGTAAATACTTGAACAGAATAATATGTATTATATTGATTAATAGGTAATCCCCAATTAGTTCCATCACCCCATTTTATACTGAAAGTTTGTATATTCCTATTCCATGTATTATTCCAAGGACATATAACTATTACATTAAACATAGGTAGTAATAATGGATTGTGGGAAGTAATCATATTTGTGGATAAAGAATATGCTAAATAAATATTATTCCTATCTTTAGTAAAATCTATTGTAGAGGTTTTCAAATAATTATCTGTGTTTAAGGTTATTTGGAGTACATACCAATAGTCAATAGTAAAATTTTCACCACGATTATTTATTTGCTCTTGACTTGGGAAATTAGTTCCCCACCAGTTTAAATCAGCATTAGTATTTTCACCAAAGTTTTCTAAATCAAACCCTGAATTTGTGTTGTTGAAAATCCTATTGTAATTAATTATTGTAGAGTTAGCACTATTATCAACAAATACTCCTTTTTGATTGTTTATTATAGTAGAACTTATTATTGTATTATTACCATCAGAAATCCAAATAGCTTCACTGTTATTTGTGAAATTAGATAAAGAAATGTATGTGTTTGAATTAGAATAAATAGCTCCACCATATAACGCATTATTACTTTCAAATATTGAATTTATTACAGTGAGATTTCCAAAATTTGCTATAGCTCCACCATAGTCGTTATTTCCATTTATAAAACTTATATTTTCAAATGTTACATTAGAATACTCGGATATTTTAAAGAGATATCCCATAGCTTTTCCATCAACAACAACTTCAGATGGACTTCCATCACCAATAATTTTAAGGTTTCCATTTATTGTTATATTATTATTTCTGTCATTGCTTGTATTATAAACTCCTTTCAATAGAGTTATTGTATTATCTAAATCACCTATAGAATTAACATAATCTATTGCATCATTTACAGTAGAATTATCAGTTCCAACACCATCTGGAGATACCGTCACATCAACAGCAGATACCAGAGATATATTAATTAATAAGCCAATTAAAAAGAAGCCAAATACTATTTTAAGACTGTGTTTTTTAAAACCATTAAATTTACTATATTCTAAACCATAATCTTTCATAAAATTCATGTACTCTTATCCTTTTATAATTAATAAATTTTGAGATATTTAACTTGTTTTTTTCCATTAACATTGAAAACTATCTTAAATTTAGCTTTTTTAGTTCCTTTTACCTTCATTTTTAACTGAATAATCTTTTTAGTTGGGATTTTTATCTTCCAAACATTAGTTTTCTTATTGAAATTACTTTTATAGTTTTGACTTAAAATTTTAAGTCCTTTTGGTAGTTGTATTTTCACAGCTATATAATTAGAAGATTTTGTTCCAGAATTTTTAATAATGGAAATTAAATAAGTAGCTTTATTTTTTTTAATCTTGGAAGATTGTATTTTATTTGATGAAGAAATTGATACATAATCTTCAACTTTTAAACTAATTTCATTAGATTTTAAATTAAAACCATCCCCATTTAATATTGGAGAAATTTTATAAGTAGTAGCTTTATTTGATTTAAATGATATTGTTAAAATAGCTATTTCACCATAATTCATTAAAGGAATAGTCCAAATCATGGTTTTTTTATCAAAACTGCCTTTACTTACTGTAAAACTATAAACATCAAAATTAGGAATTAATTCTCTTATTTGAATATTTTGAACTATTTTATCCCCATTATTTTTAACTGTGGTTGTATATTGAACCAATTCTCCATTTTTAACCTTATTTTGGTTAGTTGAAGTTGAAATATCTAATGATTTTATAGGAATTTCATTATCTTTTATTAGAAGATATATAGGGAATTTATAATAAATAGAAACCTGATTTCCAGTACTTTTAAAATTGTATTCTCTAAGGTCAATTAGGGCAGTTCCCCCACTAACAAAAATTGTTATATATTGGTCATTGAAATAAATCTTCAAGTAGTGAGGTATCATTTCTTTAATCAGAGTTCGTTCATTCTCTCTTAAATAAGATATCCTATAAATACCATTGGAAACTTTAGTTAATTCTGGAACAATAATTCCTGTTAATGTTATCGAACAAAGGGATGCTAAATTTCTTGAAGTTCCACCGTAAAAATTGTACCCTATGGTTAAAAGAAGTCGCTCCTCATCATTTGTATCTATTCTTTGAATTTCGTAATTTTTATATCCCTTGTTGTCCATTATATAATTATATTCAATTATCATAGAATTATCTGTTTTATTAGATCCTACACCCATGAAAATACCATGTTGCCCATTGTTTACAATCATATTACTTGATATATTCATGTTGGGAAAGCTACAATTTATGAAAATTCCAGATTTATCTTGATTATCATTTATATAGTTGTATGTGATTTTTATGTTCTGATGGAAGGTAGATTCAGACCCTAAAAGAGCTATTCCATTTCCTTGATTTTGTGATATATTATTTTTACTAATTTCACAATAGCTTGTATTTCCATCAAAAATTATTCCCTCTTGATTGTTTGTGATGGTGTTTTCAAGTATTTTAACACTGCTACTAGAAAATAAGTTCAATCCTATATTAGAGTTTTTAATAGAATTATTTTTTATAACAGCACCATCCCCATTTTCAATCTTAATTCCATATCCACTAGAACTAATTTGATTATTTTCAATTTTTACATTCTTACTGTTGTTAATATAGATAGCTACACTATTTGTTCCACTTGAAATTAATTGAAATCCTGATATGTTTGTACCTATTCCTCCAGAATTTATTGTAAAAATTGGATTATCAGGATTAGATGGGCAGGATAAAATTTTTGTATTGACATTGGATACTATATTCAAAGGTTTATTTATCTCAAGATAAACATGAGAATAAGAAACTCCATTAAAAATTAGTGTGTCTCCACTGCTCGCATTATTATCAATTATACCTTGAATTTTATTTACATTTCCAGGCATCCCCTCATCTTGAAAGTCAACTGTCCAATTAGTAGCTGAAATAGAGGTCATAGATATAATAACCAAGGTTAAAGTAAAAAATATTATTAAAAATGTCCTTTTCAATGACTTTTTTGAAAATATTTCGATTCCTCCATTATAATAATTAATGATTAGATTGAATTTGATTTAATTTGATTTAATTTAGTTTAATTTACTTTGATTTAATTTAGTTTAATTTACTTTGATTTAATTTATAAATGGCAAAAAATATTAATAAATTAATCTTCATGAATTCTTAAATTAAAATTATTTAACATAGCTTAAATTAAAAATTACTGGAATGATTAAATACTCTTAAATTTAATTTAAATTATTTTAAATAAGATAATTTTCTATTAATATAAAAAATAAAAAAGAGTATGAATAAATCATACACTTATTAAATATTTATAATCCTCTTACATTGACTGTAGCAATTAATTTACCATTAATCTGTATAGGTATTTTATTAATTCCTTTTTTCATAATTTTAACCTTAAATTTAAGAGTTTTAAATTTTTTACCATTGACAACAGCAGTTAAACTCTTTTTAGTGTATTTGTTGTAAACTTTTATAGCATTTGATTTATCTTTACCAAAGTTTGTTAATTTAACAGAAACAGTTATAGTTTTGCCTTTTTTAATTTTATTTTTAGATGTTTTTACAGTAGGGCTAATAATAACATCTTTAACAACAGGTTTTTCAGAAATAACTGGTTTTTCAACAGTAATAATTTTTTCGACAACTGTGGTTTCATTGGAAATATCTTTAACATAATTTTTAACAATATTTAAAGAATCTCCTATTTCCCCAGTCCATTTAGCACCATTTTGAACCATATAATATGCTTCAAATCCAACACCATTATTGGATATGTCATTATTGTCGGTTATTATAAATCGATTTGTACCAACAGTGCTTTCAGGGATATTTTCTAAAAGTACTCCAATTAGAGAGTTATGTTGAATTTTATTTCCGTCCATATAAATTTTATTTACAACAGTTGGCCCATTTATACCCCCCATATGCTGGGTATCTGCAGCTTTTATAATAACACCTATTACATTAAATTGAATAATATTATTAAGGAAAGTTATAGAATCTGCTGATTTAATAGCAGCTACACCTACGCAAGCCATGCCAGAAATATTATTTCCTGAAATTAGAATGTTTCTAACTCCCCCACCAAAATGAATTCCATATGAAGAATTAGCTAAAATATTGTTTGTAATTTCAAGATTCCCTGCATAATTAAAAATTGAGATAGAATTTCTTCCATTATCGTGGAAATTACAACCAGTAATTACAGATCTATCTCCACCACCAAGCATTACAGCAGAATCAAATCCTGTAGCATTGACATTTCTTATGGTAGAATCCAAAAATCCTTCACGAATATCAATACCATAACAATGGTAATCTGTACTAAGTCCTTGCAGATTAAGGTCTGCTAAAGTTATATTTACACCAGAACCAATATAAATTGCATTGTTTCCTATAATTGTAAGATTTTGTATTAGAATATTTTTATAAATACTTGCATCAAACCCTTTAACAATAGTGAAAACTGGTGTGGATCCATTAGCTTTAAGTGTAGCACCATTACCATTAATAGTAACAGATCTATTTAGTTTCAAAGAGATATTCTCATAAATAACTGGATCTGTAAATGTAACAGTTCCTCCCAAATCTACACTATTAATTTTATTCTGAATTGCCGCGGAATTATCACTAGCAGTAACATTTTCCATATCAGCCGCTGAAACTACTGATGATGCTGATAGAATAGCTACAATTAAAACTGCTAAAAATATTAATTTTTTAATCATTAATTATCATCTCCATTGTTATGAAAGTATTATACTTTCGATATTAATTTAATAAAATTTTACAGAAATTAATTTGATATTTATTATTCATTTACAATACAACTACTAATATTAATAGTTATTAAAAAAAAATAACAAAAAATAATTATAATTTTGTTATTATATAATAATTATGTCAATATTATCTGTTATCTTTCAAATTTATCATTAAGAATATATATACATTTCGAATTAAAAATATTCATATTTAATCATACAAAAGTATTAAAATAAACTAGATAAAAAAATTAAAAAAAATATTTGGCAGAATTAGAATAATCCCTTTTGAAGCAATGTAAAAAAACTAATTTTAATAAATTCATTGAAATATTTATTATAACGATTTAAAACTCATTCATTGGCTTTATTTTTCAATTGAAAAACTATCAATAATTATTCATGGAATATTATAATCTTTCAAATTAAAAAAAAATCATTGATTTGAAAACTATTTTATCATATTATTAGATAATATTATATAATATTATAATCAAATGATATGTATAAAAATACCTTTCGATTTATTATCTTATGATAAGCATGATAATAATCAAAAATGCAAATTTGCGAAAAACTACTATGACATTCAATATCAGGGATATTATGAATACAAATGAATCTATAAAAAATCCAAATGGTTTTAATTGGGAGAAAGCTTGGGCCAATGAAGTTGGACCAATAAAGAAGCAAAAAAAATGGACAAAAGACACTCCTAAAATACATTTTGATAAGATAGCTATTAAAGATGAATTTCATGAAAAATTAATTCCTAAATTGATACTCGATAAAAAAGATAGGGTTTTAGATTTAGGAAGTGGTGAAGGTGCTGTAACATCACTCATAGCTGAAAAAGTAAAATCCGTAATGGCTCTTGATTCTTCACCCATGATGTTAGATTTTTTAAAGCAAAGAATTCAACATTATAACCTCAATAATATTGACATGATTGAAATGGATATTGAAGATGCTACCATAAATACTGTTGGAGAATATGATATTACTATTGCTTCACGATCTCTTATGGGAATTCATGAAATTAAAGATACTATTCTTAATATTCAGAAAATAACCAAGAAATATGTGTTTTTAATTGTTTTTGGAAGAAATAACTGGATGCTTGAGAAAAAATTCTATGACACTATTGGAAAAAAATATCCTGATTTTGCTCCTTATGATTACTTATTCAATCTTTTAATTAGCTTAGGAATATATCCTAATGTGGAAAATTTTGATCTTGTAGGGAATAGGAAATATGATGATATTGAAGATGCATTCACTCGAATGAAGTGGAAAATGAATGAATTAACTGAAGAGGAAATAGAAAAGATTCGTCCATTTCTTAAGGAAAATCTCAACAAAAATGAAGAAGATGGAATGTTAGAGAATCCTATTGATAAGGCAGACATTGTTCTTATTTGGTGGAAAAAATAAAAATTAATAAATAATTAAAATTAATTACAAGACAGGTGAAAATATAAGAATAAATAAAAATATTATATTAGTCGCTATTGCAGTATTAGTTGTTTGTGGAATGGCAATTACTTATTATTATACTCCTAATTCTTCTACATCTACCGAAGGTGATATTACAGTAACTGACATGATTGGTAGACCCGTGACAATTCCTAGTGATGTTCAAAAAGTAATAACCACATCACCACCTATGACCATACTAGTTTACATGTTAGCTCCTGATAAATTAGCAGGGTTAAATTTTCAATGGACAGATAGTGAAAAAAAGTATGTTGATGGGAAATATCAGAATCTGCCTGTTGTTGGGGGATGGTTTGGTAGTGAAGATGGTAACTATGAAGAAATTATGACTATTAATCCCGACATGATAATTGAAGGAGGTATGGGAAATATTAATTTAGAAATGGTTAATAATAGACAGGAAAAATTTGGAACTATTCCGGTTATAGGAGTTACTGATAATTCGGATCTTACTAAAATTACTCATTCTATTGAATTTATGGGAAAAATATTAAAAGAAGAGGGTAAAGCCAATACTTTAATAGATTTTACTAATAAATATCTTGATAAAGCTAATGATGTGTCAAATTCAATCCCCAATAATGAAAAAAAGAAAGTTTATTATGCTTATGGAATAGCTGGTCTTCAAACAGACCCCAAAGATTCTCTTCATGCTCAATTAATTGATATTGTTGGTGGAGAAAATGTAGCGGATATTCCACTAAAAGGAGAAGTAGGTCATGTTGATGTATCAATGGAACAAGTCATTAGTTGGAATCCCGAACTAATAATAGCAGATGAAGAATCTTTCTATGAAAATGTTTATAATAATCCCAAATGGAAGAATATTAAAGCTGTGAAAGAAAAACAAGTTTATTTATATCCTCAATCTCCATTTAAATGGTTTGATAGACCCCCTAGTGCAAATACCATAATTGGTATTTTATGGACTGCCAAAGTAATTTACCCTGATAAATATTCTGATGTTAATCTTAAAGAAGAAGTAAAATACTTTTACAAAGAGTTCTATCATTTTAATTTAAGTGATAGTGATGTGAAAGAAATACTTGAAAAAAGTGGGTTAAAAGAAGAAAATATGTAAAAATTTTATTTAATGAATAAACTATTAGTATGGCTAGTATAATGACAAAAATAGAATTTGATATTATAGGAAAAATATACACTCCATTTGATAAATTAGAAGGTATGCCTATTCAACCAATTGGGGCTAAAGGAATAAAAGGTAAGATTCATTTGAATAATGAGTTAGTAGGGGGATTAAAAGATTTAGAACACTTTTCTCATTTAACTTTAATATATTATTTACATAAATCCAAAGGATATTCCTTAGAAGTTAAACCATTTTTAGACAATGCGTATCACGGAGTATTTGCAACAAGATCACCGAAACGACCAAATTCTATTGGAATATCTGTTGTAAAGTTAGATTCGATTGAAAATAATATAATTCATATTTCTAATATAGATGTTTTAAACGAAACTCCTCTTTTAGACATAAAACCATATGTTCCACAATTATATGAAGATACATGTAAAGATTTGAAAATTGGATGGTTTGAAGAAAAACATGAAAATGCAGAATATACAAAATCAGATGATCGTTTTTTATAAAATAAAGATGTTTTATCTCTTTTAAAGAATTATACTAAATTTATAAATTATAACAATTACCAAACTTTTTTTGATATCAAATTTCAAAATTATTTTCTAAATTAGCTTCTAATAGAATTTAATTTATTAATCAAATTTATAAAATTAAAAATAGATATAAAAATTAAATCGATATGTTTATATATTCATATCATTAAAAAAATAAGTGTTATTATTATTATTACATAATGATAAAAATAGGCGATTCTAATGACTGTTAAAATTGATGGTGAAAAGTGTGGAAAAATAAAAAACTGTCCTTTGGATGGATTATGCATTAAAATATGTGAACAACAAGCACTTATTGAAGAAAATGACGATGTGAAAATAATTGATGAAAAATGTGACGATTGTGACCTTTGTATACAAAATTGTCCAAATCAAGCTATTGCGAAAGCATGAGGTGTTAATATGACTTCAATAGTTCGAAAAGGTAAAGAAAATAGAGAATTGACACATACTAATCATAAATGTGTTGGTTGTGGAATATGTGTAGATATATGTCCTACTGAATCTTTAAAACTTGGACCCGTACTCCCTATACGTAGAGGAATATTGGAGATGGATTTCATAAATATGCAAAAAGATAAATGTGTTCTATGTGGCTTATGTTCTTTTGCATGCCCTGCTGATGCATTAGATCTTAAAATTGATAATGAAAGTGTAAAAGAAAATCCAAATTATCCTAAAAGAGAATATGGTTCTGAAATTAAAGAAGAAGATTGTATTTATTGTGGTAATTGTAAAAAAGCTTGTCCAAGAGAAGCAATATATCTAAGCAGAGAATTGCCAGATGTAAAAGATCTTGTAATAGGTGAAACTGATATATACAGAGATAAGTGTATTTACTGTGGTGTTTGTGAAGAAATGTGTCCTGCAGATGCAATCACGATTAATAGAAATAATATTAACTCAAGTAAGCCATTTATAGCAGATAATATTGAAATCGACGAAGATAAATGCATATATTGTGGAATATGTAAAAAAGCCTGTCCTGAAGAAGCTATAAAAATAGTTTGTACTACTTGTATGGATAATGAAAAAATTCCAGAAGTAGAAATTACTGGAAGTATCTTACTAGATGAAGATATATGTATAAATTGTGGATGGTGTGAAGAAATATGTTCTTTTGATGCAGCTAAAGTAACGAAACCATTTGAAGGTGAAATGATAAGAAATCCTGAAATAGAATGTAAAGGAGATTCTTGTCATGCCTGTCAAGATGTTTGTCCATGTAATGCTGTCAGTATTATAGATAACACTTCAGTAATTAATCCTGCAATGTGTATGTTATGTGGGGCTTGTGCAAAAGCTTGTCCTCAAGATATTTTAAGTGCAAAAAGAACTGAAATGAAGCTTAAAAATATACGTTCAAATTCATGGCAAAAGATACTTGGAAGTTTGATTGAATAGAAAGAAATAAAAAAATATAAATCTAACAAACCTCCAATTTGTTATATCTATTTAATTTCTTCTAAAGTATCTTTATTTTTTTAAAATTTTTTAATTTATTAAAAAAAATATTAAAATTCATTTAATTATAAAACAAAAAAAATAAATTATAAAAAGGTGATATGTTGCCAAAAGGCACTAAATTAAGTATAATATTAGCTGTTATAATTGTAGCTCTAATAGTTATTGGAGTAGTAGTATTGAGTGGGGATTTTAGCTCAAAGGATACTCTCAAAATTGCTACAACGACAAGTTTAGAAGATACTGGATTGTTAGAGGTTCTTGAAAGTGAATTTAAAGCAAAATATCCCGGTACTGCTATAAATGTTATATCTGCAGGTACTGGACAAGCCCTCGAATTTGGTAAAAAAGGTGATGTAGATCTTGTAATGGTTCATTCAAAGAAACAAGAAGAAGCATTTATTGATGAGGGATATGGTACTAATCGAACTATATTTGCCTATAACTTTTTCTATATTCTTGGAGTTGAAAATGATCCTGCGGGAATTAAAGATGTTTCCCCTACTGAAGCATTTAGAAAGATTATGACTGCTGGTGATGCTGATAGTAACTTAGTTAAATTTGTATCACGTGGTGATAGCTCTGGAACCCATACAAGAGAACTTACTCTATGGAACTCAACTGGTGTTGATTATAATACCTCTGTACAAGGAAAAGATTGGTATATAGAAACTGGAAAAGGTATGGGAGATACATTAATTATGGCTAATGAAAAATCAGCTTATACATTATCTGATTCTGGTACTTATTTAGCATTTAAAGGGAATGTGACATTAGTTGCATTAATAACTACTGGATCAGAATTGATAAATGTATATTCAATGATTCCTGTAAATCCGGAAAAATTTCCCCATGTGAATACGGAATTAGCAGATAAATGGATTGCTTTTGTAACTTCTAGTGAAGGACAAAAGATAATTGGTAATTATGGATTAGATAAATATAATCAAACCTTATTTACTCCATATATAGGAACTACAGATCCGACATAATTATATTAGGGGATATACCTTCCCCAATTATTATTTTTTTTAATTTTAAACACTATCTTATTATTATATATTCTATTTAAATATGAATAAATTACAATTAATATTAAAGTATTCTTATAAAAAAAATATTTCTATAAATAAACATATTTATTCTAATAAAAAATAAAAAAAATATTTCCATAAATATACAATATAAGAATATATTACAATATCTAATTATATCTAAAATTGGTGATTAAGTGAATGAAATTATAGATGGGATTATACAAGCAATATATTTGATTGTTACTCTAAACCCAGAAGTAATTAGCATTACATTACTTACTTTAGAAGTTTCACTAGCTTCGACATTATTTGCATCACTAATTGGTATTACATTAGGGAATTTAATTCATTTTAATAGATTTAAAGGAAAAAAATCAGTAGTAAACATTATTCAAACACTTTATAGTATCCCTACAGTCTTAGTGGGGCTTTTATTATTTATGTTGATTTCACGTTCTGGACCTTTAGGGTTTTTAGGAATATTATTTACACCTACAGGAATGATTGTTGGGCAAACTTTATTAATACTCCCAATTATCACAGGTTTGACAATATCTTCATTAAGAGGAGTTGGTATTGAAATCAATGATTTAAGTATATCCCTTGGAGCAAGTAAATTCCAAATGATGCAAACTGTCATGAGAGAAGCCAAATATGCTATATTTGCTGCAATAATCTTAGGATTTGGAAGAGCAATTTCTGAAGTAGGTGTAGCAATGATGATTGGTGGAAATATAAGAGGATTTACAAGAGTCATAACAACTACAATGTCATTGGAAACTCAAAGAGGGAATATTAGTTTATCAATAGCTTTAGGTATTATTCTTCTTACAATCGCTCTTATAATTAATATTTTACTTAATTATTTCCAAGAAAGAGACTAACTGTGAATTGAAAAAAAATATATACAAAATATATTAAAGTTAATGAGGATCTAAAATGAAAGAAAAACTGCTTGAAATTATAAATTTATCAAAAACCGTTCCTAAAAGTGATGCAGAGAAGAGGAACGAAGTAATAAAAAGAAAGAGAAGTAGTTTTTGGAATAAAAGTGAAAATGATAAGAAAATTATTTTAGAGAATGTTAACTTAAAAATATATAAAAAAACAACTTTAGGACTAATAGGACCAACTGGATCTGGTAAAACATCTATTCTTCGATTAATAAATGCTCTAGATGAGCCAAGTTCAGGAAAAATTTTATATAAAGGGAAACCCCTTACTAAAAAAAATCTTAAACTTAGGCGAAATATAGCTATGGTATTTCAAAAACCAATTGTATTTAAAGGAACTGTTTTTGATAATATATACTATGGTTTAAAAGTTAGAGATAATGGAAAAGAAGAATGTGAAAAAGATATTCTTTATATGCTAAAAAAAGTTGGTCTGGAAGGTTATGAACATCAAAAAGCCTCAACATTATCTGGAGGAGAAATTCAAAGAGTAGCATTAGCAAGAGCTTTGATTATAAAACCAAAAATACTATTATTGGATGAACCAACAGCCAACTTAGATCCGACATCTACTGAAAAAATTGAGGCAATAATAGACGACATCCAAAAAAATGGAGATATCTCTATTGTAATGGCAACTCATAATTTAATTCAAGGACAGAAGTTATGTGATGAAATAGCTATTGTTAATAGAGGAATATTGCAATTTGGAAAAACTGAAGAAATATTCAGTAAACCAAAAAATAAGTTTGTGGCAGAATTTGTTGGAATGAAAAATGTTGAAAAAGGAATAATAACAAAAAATGAGAATAATGTTTATTTTATTAATGTTGATGGATTAAGTATAATCTCTTCAAGAGAAATAGAAACTTGTAGAAAAATAGAATCTAAAGATGTTTATATTGGTATAAAACCTGAAGATATTAGTATAAGTAAATCAAAAATAGAAAATGATGATTCAATCAATCAATTTAAAGGAAAAGTTATAAATTATAAAGATAATGGAACATTTTTAGAAATAAAAATAGATGTTGGAAAGATTTTTTTGGTTTATTTAACAAGAAAAGCATTTTTAGATTTAAAAATAGATGTTGAATCCGAAGTATGGATACAATTTAAAACTGAGTCGGTTCATTTATTTACAGATTAACTACTTTTTATTGAGGCTAATATTTAAAAATAATTATATTCTCCTTATTTTCAGATTATAAGTTATTATATAAATTTAAAAAAAAACTTATTATAAAAGATATAATATTTTATAAAGATAATATTTTTAAAGATAATATTTTTAAAGATAATATTTTATAAAGATAATATTTTATAAAGATAATATTTTATAATGATATAATATTTTAAATAATAATCTATAAAGAATTATGTGATGATTAAATCTATTTTTATATGAAAAAATTAAAACTCAGAAGGAAAAAATTATGAAAATTGAGTCTATTTTATATGATAAATTAGATGATAAAAGAGTTCGTTGCAATGTTTGTAGCCATCATTGCTTAATAAATAATAATAAATATGGGTTTTGTTTAACACGAAAAAATGAAGGGGGAACTCTCTATAGCTATAACTTTGCATTAGTCTCATCTTCTTATGTAGACCCGATCGAAAAACAGCCATTTTTTAATTTTCTACCAGGTTCTAAAACTTACTCTTTAGGAGGATTTGAGTGTAATATGCGATGTTTATTTTGTCAAAATTATCATATTTCTCAAAGCTATGGTGAAAACACAGGAGGGACTGAAATTCTTCCAGAAGAAGCTATTAAAAATGCTATTGATAATGATTGTAAATCAATTGCTTGGACCTATAATGAACCTACAATATACTTAGAGTATGTCCTTGAAACATCCAAGCTTTCACATGAGAAAGGCCTTAAAAATATATATGTAAGTAATGGTTATATGAGTGATGATGCTTTAAATCTTTTATTACCTCACATTGATGCATTTACTATGGATTTAAAATCAATAAGCAATGATTTTTATAAAGAAGTTTGTCAAGCTACATTAAAACCAATTTTAAATAACCTAAAAAAAATTTATAAAAATAACAAGCATTTAGAAATATCAAATTTAATTATACCTAGATTTAATGATTCTGAAAAAATGATAACTGAACTTGTAGAGTTTGTCACCTGTGAACTTGGAAATGAAGTCCCACTTCACTTTTCAAGATTTTTTCCACATTATCAAATGGGGAATCTTCAGCCGACCGCTATTGAAACATTAAATAAAGCTAAGGAAATAGCTATGGATGGTGGACTACAGTATGTTTATTTAGGAAATGTCGAAACAAATCAAAATAGCTTTTGTCCAAACTGTGGAGAGCTACTTGTTGAAAGGAATAAGTTCAACATAAATGATAAAAATAAAATAAAAAACAATGCGTGTATTAATTGTGATATGAAAATTAATTTCAGTTACGATTAATATAGTTATAAAAAAGTTTTTTCAATTAAGAAAACTTGAAAAAAAGTCTAAATTATGAGAAGAAATTTATTTTTTTAAATTTTATATAACGATATATTTAAATATATGGTTATTAATATTATATATTATGTCAGGTTGTAATTGTGAAGATAGTACTTGTCTTGAAGGATATGAAAATTTAGAATTAAAAGAGTTAATAAATGAAATTCCATTAGATAACAGTTTAAATGAAATGTCCGAAATTTTAAAAGCTATTTCTGATCCTTTAAGATTAAAAATTCTATATCTTCTTAAAAATGGAGAATTATGTGGATGTCATATTACTTCTGCTCTTGATAAACCTCAATCCACAATTTCTCATCATTTGGTTATTCTAAAAAAATCTAAACTAGTCAATTGGAGAAAAGAAGGCACATGGATACATTTTAGTTTAGCTAATCCCAAATTAATAGAACAGATAGAAGATATAGCTGGGAGAAAGGATGAATTAAATGACGATAATCAATGCTGTTGTGGAGAATCAGAAGAAGTGGTTGGAGAAGAAAATGGATGTGGCTGTGGTAGTTTTAAAGTTATTGATTACTCAAAAACACAGAACCCTCAAAACCCCAAAAATAAGGTTAATGATTCACTGCTAAAAGAATTAGAAGAAAAGAGTAAAAAATTAGGTATTGTAAGTATAGGTTATTCAAAGATACCTCAAGATATTTTCAATAAAAATAATACTTTAAATTACTCTAATGCAATTGTTTTAACTTATCCTATAGGAATGGATATTATTAATGAAATTCCTAGTGATAAAGCCCAAATATTTAATAATTATTTATATGCAAAATTTGGAGATATTACATATACCCTTTCTGATTATTTAAGAAAAGAAGGGTATGAAACACAAGTAGCCCATCCAATGGAAGGATTGATAGACCTTGCAAAACTAGGACAAGAAACAGGACTAGGATATATTGGAAAAAGTGGACTATTAATCAGCCCAGAATTAGGCCCTCGATTAAAAGTATCAGCAATACTAACAACAATAGAAAACCTACCTTTTTCAGAAGAAAATTCTCATAAATGGATTAAAGACTACTGTATGAGATGTAATAAATGTATTAAAGCTTGTCCAGAAAAAGCATTAACTGAAAATAATGATATATTAGCTAAAACAAATATTGATGATGCAAAATGTATAGGTTGTAGTCAAGGTTGCACATATTGTATTGAAGCTTGTCCATTCTTTGAAAAAGGGTATGATTATGTTAAAAAAAAGCAAACAAAAATAGAAACTAAATTAAAGAAAATAAAATAAAATAAAAATAAAAGAAAATAAAAATAAAAATAAAATAAAAATAAAAATAAAATAAAAATAAAATAAAAATAAAATAAAATAAAATAAAATAAAATAAAATAAAATAAAATAAAAAAGAAAGTGAATTATTTTTTAATATTCACTCTCTTAGTGGCTTTAGAGCTAGCATAAGATACATCAGTATTAAATTTAGCTACAACACTAACTTTACCTTTAAATTTAATTTTTTTAATGTTAAGAGTGACTACACCCTTATTATTAGTTTTTGCTTTACCTACATACTTTCCTTTAATATAAAATTTAACAGTTTTTTTAGCTAAAGCTTTTTTATTTTGATCTTTTAAAGTAGCTTTAATATATCCTTTTTTATTGAACTTTCCTGCAAATTTACTAATAACTGAGCTAACTTTAGATTTAGTCATGGTAGCACTAGCACTATTACTAGTTAAACTTGTTAATCCTCCATCAAATTTAGCAGTGAAAGTTTTTTTACCAACAAAATCAGAGGTATAAGTAAAAGTAGCTATTCCATTACTATCAACTTTTCCACTACCAATACAAACACCATTTAAATAAAAATTAACAGTTTTTCCAACTGCAAAGGTAGTTTTAGTATTTAAAGTAGCTTTAAGTAAAATAGTATTGCCATAGAAACTATTAAAACTAGAAACAGAAATGGATGTAGGAACAGTAACCACAGTAGATTTTAAATTTAATTTTTCATCATGTACTGAAGAAGAAACAGTTATTGGGTTAGTATTTGGGAGAACATAGGTCCAAGTACAAGTGCTTTTAGCATTTATTATTTGGCTTGTACCATTTGGATGGACAATAGTAGCTTCAAAATCTGGTAACTTAGCTGCATTAGAATTATAAATATTGGTTCCATTTAAAGCTAAGAAATAACTATATTGATAGTTAGAATTGTGTGCAACTTGAGTATCGCCTTTTAAAACTGCAGTAAAATAGTTATTCAATGTAAGACCATATATTTTGCCATTAATATTATTAGACCCCCACCAGTTATAATCTGCTACAAAAGTTAAACTTGCTGCAGTACTATTATTGTAAACTTGATAACCACTATTATTAAGGAAAATAGAATAGCTAATATTTAAAGCAATCCCTTGCCAGGTATAAATAGCACTTCCAAAACTCGCAACATTTTCAATAAAACTACAAGAAGTTACATTATGTACCTTATCAATATCATTACCTCTGAAAAATAATGCTCCTCCTCTAGAAGCAGAATTTTCAATAAATGTTGAATTAAGAACAGGTGCCTCTCCTTTACCAGAAGAATATATAGCTCCCCCATCAGTAGTTGCGACATTGTTAATAAAAATACAATTAGTCACAAATAATGATCCAGACCCTTTTTTTGTGATAGCTCCTCCGATGTTTGCTTGATTATTCTCAAAAATAGAATTAACTACAGTTAATTTATCATCATCATCTTCTTCTGCAAAAATTGCACCACCTACATTTTCATTAGCATTAGTTGCTTTATTATTTATAAATGTACAGTTGAATATGTTTAAAGGACTATTTGTATGTATAGCTCCTGCATTATTCCCTAAACCATTTTTAAAAATTATTCCATAGAAATTTACCGTAGCTGAAGATATATCAAAAATACGAGTATTTTCATTAGCATCAATAATTGTTTCTTCTTTAGAAGAATCGAAATATTTAGCCCCATATATACTAACACTTTTATTAATAGTTATTCCAACATTTCCAACATCACTATAAATGCCAGAGTCAATAATAATCTGATCAGTACCCTCACCATCATTAGTCATGTTAACAGCTTTTCCAATGTTTTTATAAGGATTAGTAATGTTTCCAGAGAAAGAATCATTACCTCCAGTATCATTAACATAATAATCGATAGCATATGCACTAGTTGTTAAATTTGAAAATACTATCAATATTGCTAATAATAAAAAAACAAATGAAAATATTTTAATCATTTTTCCATTATTAAAATTAATATTTTTAAAATTCATGAATTATCACATCATTTATTACTTTAGATATAATAATATATCTTGAAATGAATTTTTATACATAACGATATTTAATACTTTCTATTTTATTCTCAAATTAAATCATAAAATCATCTAAAAAAAATTAAAAAAATTAATTATTTTAATAATTATAATTAATTAAAAAAATTAATTATTTTAATAATTATAATTAATTAAAAAAATATATTATATGATAAAATAAATCAAATAAATAGATTAAAAACTAAAATAATTTATTTCCTTTTTAAAGGCACCAATTCTCCTTCAATATTTTCAACAAATAAAACAACTTTATTGTTTATTGGAGAAGGTCTAAGTGATTTATTTTCACCCACTTTAATAACTGCATCTTGTTTTATAGGTTCCCCATATATCGAAACAACTTCATCAATTCCTGATTTTAAAAGAGATTTTACAGTTTGATTTCCCAATAAGTCCCTAACTTTTCCAACAAAAAGATATCTACCATCATTATAAGTAGAAGATAAACCTATTCCTGCCATTGCACCAATAACTCCATCTTCGGTTCCACCAAGCCCCTCTAATAATATCCCTAAATTTTTAGATAATTCTCTTCCTTGGTCTTGAGTTAGTACTTTTTCTTTAGCATCAATTCCGTATGCTATTAATGATGAAGAAACTTGGGTATCGCTAGCTACAGCCAAACCAGGATCACTACCTTCAATAAAATCATCTAACATTTCTTTCTTTGTGTCTTCAAAAATTTCTTTTAATAAATCATTACTGGATGTATAATTTTCAAATTCCCTATGTTTGTTTAAATCAATATCAATGTGAATAACCGCATTTCCATTATGGGAAGTATATGGAATATCTGGATGAACTAATAATTGGTGTCTAACAATTCCTTTAATAGGATATTTTTTACTTAATACTTTAGCTATATTTCTAGATAACCTACCAGTTCCTCTCGTATTAATATTATCTGTATCATCTATAGCTACAAAAATCATGATTACCTCTAAAAAAAATTATTAATTAGGAATCATTACCAATTTTCCTGTTTTAGAATCTTCATAAACATTTCCGACTTGGGAATAATCCCCAGTACCGCCAGTACCACTGATTATGTCCGTATCATTTATTTCCGCGCCTTGTTCAATTTGTATGGAATCTTTAATACCTTCAACTAATTTAGATTTTTCTTCAGGAGCCATATCACCAAATATTATATTTTCCATATTCATTGACATTATAGCAAATAACATGAACCCCAATGCTAAAACCAACATACAGTCTACAATATTAACTGTATAACTCATAGGGTCAACTTCTTCGTCCATAGACATAAGGTTTTTTCTTTTTCTAATTATTTAAAACACCCCAAAATAAATTCTGCCAAATTATCTAAAACATCAATATCTTTTATATACCATCTTTTTCTTATTTTAGAAATTACATAAGCTAATGAAGCAGAAGCCATTCCTAAAACTGTTGTATCAAAAGCAATTATTAAACTATTAGCTAGAATTTGAGTGTCACCAGACCCCAGTGCTAAAAGTCCAGGTCCAAGTGGAATAAGAGTTCCCATTAAACCTAAAGCAGGGGAGATTTTCGCCACTATATCTGTTTTTTCAAGTTTTTTGAAAAGTTTTAATTCCTCTTCTTCAACAATTTCCCTTGCAAGGGATTTTTGAGTTTCAAAATCCAGATTATACTCATTAGAATTATTATCAATTAATAAGTTAAGAGCATCTTTTGAATACTGAGGAATTTTTGATTTAGATACTACCTTTTTAAAATTCATTGAAACTTCAGAACTATTTTGATTGTTATTTACCACCGATTTCAAATGAACCATGGTTTTTTTCACATCTTGAGATCCAATCCCCTCTTTATATCTTTTATAATATTCTGAAATTAAAATTCCTATATTCAAAATAGCATAAATAAAGAAAATTATTAACAAAATAATTACAGGCCATAAAAGAATCTGAGATATTGAATGTAATATTGTTTCAGGTATCCCTCCTATGCCTACTAACCATGAATTTAAAAAATCAGTACTATTTAACACTACATCACCAAAACATTATTTTCTTATACCATAAAAATACCCTATAACTATAATTCCTATTAATGATAAAATAGCTATTATAAAAAACGGATCTTGAGGAGGTTCTGAACTAGAATCCCTGTTAGAAAGATTTTTTACCTCAAACATAGAATCTTCAGAAGAAGGATTAGAACTATCAATTGAATTTATATCTGTAAGTCCAGTTAAATTATTTTTAATATCACTTAATGCAATATCATCATCAGCTAGTTTTTTTGATATTTCAAATACCCCAAATCCAATACTACTGTTATTAATATTATTTTTTGATTGTTTGACATCTTCTCCATTACCTGTAGAATTAGCTCCATTTGTGGTAGAATTATTTTTTATATTACTATTTCCTTCGTCATAATGAGAATCTACAGAAAATGAAGAATATGAAGAAGCTTTATTTAAAACTGGCTTTCCATAATCATCAGCTAAACTTAAAAAATAAGTTTCGAGATTAAAACTTTTTCCAGCCATTTCAGGAGTGACAATAGTAGTAACTCGCAAGCGTTTAACACCAGGTCCTAAACCAGCACCTTCTGCAGTAAGTCTCAGGTTCCCAACGTCCCATACACCAGAGTTAGGATTATAATTATTATTACTGGTTCCTGTATAAGAACTGATAAAATTTAATCCTTTGGGAAGTAAAAACATTACAGATAAACTAGTTAAATCAACATCTCCAATATTTTGAATCCTTACTTCAAATATAGCTGTATCTCCTACTTTATACTCAGTTTTATCCGAAGTGATTGAAATGATAGCCTCTGGAGAGTTTTTTGATTCAGTAGTTTCATTTTCAAAGTCATTATCCCCAATAGTTTCATTATCCTCATCTTCTAAATCATCTGCAAATAAAATTATATAAGAATCAGCTACAGCAAAATTAAACATTGAATTGGAATCAATAAAACTCTCTACATGATTATTTCCACCAATATCTAAAGTATCTGATTTCGCATACAATCCATTACTAATATACATCAAAGATAATGTTAAAAGTCCTAAAAATATGATTAAAAAGATTTTTTTAGATAGATTTGAATTTAACATCTTATTTCTCCATAATATATATCAATATAAATTTATTTAGTTTAATTTAATAGTATTTTAAATATAATAGTAGCTTAATTTAATTATTAGTTAATAAAATAGTAATTTAATATAATATTATAATTATATCAATGAGTATATATATACCTGTCGATACTTATAAATGCAATGAAATTATAATAAAATTTAGGAATAGGTATAAATATGCATATAGACATTTAATTTTGGAAGTTTTCTATGAATAAAAAAAATATTACTATAATTATTATAATAATAGCTATAATAATAGCTACAATAGGAATAGTTTATAATTCATTTTCTGATGAAAAAATGGGATATGTTTCAAATAATCAAGTGGTGGATATGCTTGGAAGAACTGTTAATGTTTCTGAGAATATTACTCTTATTGCATCTCTTTCTAGTAGCTCAACTGTTCAAGCATATATTTTAGCTCCAGATAAACTTGCTGGTTGGGACTCTCAAAGAAGTCCCTCACAGAATAAATATATGAATTCAAGTTATACTAATCTTCCTTATCTTGGAGGAGGTAAGCAAGATGCTAACTATGAAAATTATATCTCCTTAAATCCAGACATTGTTTTTGTAGGTCATGGCTATGAATCTAAAAATGTAGACACTATTCAAGAAAAGCTTGGAAAAATCCCACTGATAGATATAGAAGGAGACAACAACATAAGTACAGTTTCAGAATCGATTAAATTTATGGGAAATGTTTTAAAAAATAATGAAACCTCTGCTGATTTATTAAATTTTTATGATGAAAACTTGAAAATTGTTGAAGATAGAGTTAAAGATATACCTTTAAAAGATAAAAAAAGAGTGTATTATGCTAAAGATGAAACCGGTTTATTGAGTCATGCTGCAGAATCCCAACACACACAACTTATTGAAATTTGTGGAGGAAACAATGTTGTTAAAACAGACTTTACAAAAGGAAGTACTGGAATCTCCATTGAACAAATAATAAAATGGGATCCAGAGGTCATAATAGCTAATGATGCGGGGTTTTATGAAAAAGTATATTCCGACCCATTATGGCAAGATATTACAGCTGTGAAAAATAAACAGGTTTATCTAGCACCACAATCTCCATTCAGTTGGTTTGCTGGACCACCCGGAGCTAATACAATAATGGGAATTCCATGGACTGCGAAAGTTCTCTATCCTGAAAAATTTAAAGATATTGATTTAAAAAATTTAACTAAAAACTTTTACTCTGAATTTTATCATTATGACTTAACTGAAAATGAAGTAAATGATATATTAAGTACAAGTGGATTGAAAGAATTTTAAATACCTAATTATTATATATTTAATTATGAATACAATAAAAATACTTAAGGATTTGAATAAAAATGGTAAATTTTCAATTAAAAGAGAAATTAGCTAAACATGGCATATCTTCAATCTTATTACTTTTAATTCCATTAATAGCTCTATTTTTTATATCTTTTTTAATAGGAAGATATCCAATAAGTCCTTATGAAGTAATTTTAGCAATATCCTCAAAAATAACTGGATTTAACTTTAATCTTCCACAATCAATAGAAACAATAATATTTCAAATAAGATTACCTAGAATATTAGCTGCAATACTAGTTGGAGCATCATTATCAATAGCTGGAGCATCATTTCAAGGATTATTTAGAAACCCTCTAGTTTCTCCAGATAAATTAGGAGTTTCATCTGGTGCTGGTTTTGGAGCAGCACTCGCAATCGTTCTTTCAGGAGGATACTTCTTCATTCAAGCTTCAGCATTTTCATTTGGTCTTTTAGCTGTGGTTGTTTGTTATTTATTAAGCAAAACATTTAAAGGAACTTCAATGTTAACATTAGTACTTTGTGGTATAGCTATTGAATCATTTTTTGGAGCCATGTTATCATTACTTAAATACATAGCTGACCCTTATGAACAATTACCTACAATTGTTTTTTGGTTAATGGGAAGTTTAGCATCTGTAACTCTAGAACAAGTAATTATGGTAGCAATCCCTATGATAATTGGAGCAACAATTTTAATGCTTATAAGATGGAGAATTAATGTTGTTTCGATGGGAGAAGAAGAAGCATTAACAATGGGGATTGATGTTAAAAAAATACAAGGTATAATAATAATCTGTTGTACTTTGATTACAGCTGCAGCAGTGAGTATAAGTGGAATAATTGGATGGATAGGTCTTGTGATTCCCCACATAGCCCGTATGATATTAGGCCCTGACCATAAAGTTTTACTTCCAGCAAGTACCATATTGGGGGCATTTTTCTTACTTGCAATCGACAATGTTTCAAGAACATTAACCACAGTTGAAATACCTCTTGGAATACTAACTGCATTAATAGGAGCACCTTTCTTTATTTATCTCCTTAAAAAGAGTAAAGAAGTTTGGGTTTAATTATAAAATAATCAATAAAAAAGGAAGATTAACAACTTTAGATAATATGACAAATATTAAAGATTTACTTGAAGTTAAGGAAGCTTCATTTGCATATGATGAAGGAAAAAACATATTTGAAGATTTGAACTTCAAAGTTAAAAAAGGAGAAATCTTCTGTATATTAGGTGCCAACGGTTGTGGTAAAACTACCTTGATAAAATGTATTACAGGTATAAGTGAATTAAGTAAAGGTAGCATAAATTTAAACAACCAAGATATATCTTTATTAAAACCTCCTCAAATAGCTAAAAGTATGGCTTATATCCCCCAAGAACATAATTCAACATTCCCTTACACAGTTTTAGATGTTGTTTTAATGGGAAGATCTGCACATTTGGAAATATTTGAATCTCCCAATGAGAAAGATTTTAAAATAGCGGAAAAAGCTATTAAAAGTCTTAATATTGAACACTTGAAAAATACACCATATAGTGAAATAAGTGGAGGAGAACAACAACTTACATTTATTGCAAGAGTTTTGGCTCAAGAACCAAAGTTGTTAGTTTTAGATGAACCAACATCCCATTTAGATTTTGGAAACCAAATAAGAGCTCTCAATGTAATTGAAAAATTAGCTAAAGATGGTTTAGCTATTATAATGACTTCACATTTTCCAGACCATGTGCTTATATCAGGTACCAAAGTTGCTATAATGAAAGGAGGGAATTTTATTGAAGTTGGAACTCCTGAAGAAGTAATAAATACTGAAAATATGGAAAAAACTTATGGTATTTCTGTAAAAATAGTAGATATTGATGAAAGATTAGCTTGTGTTCCACTAAAGTTAAAGTAAAATTATATATATTTTTTAAAAAAAACTATTAAATATTGATAAAAACAATATTATATTAAGTACTTCATTTATCATATTGTGAAGTAATTATATTATAAGGAGGAATTTTATGAAAATTAGTGCAAGAAATCAATTAGAAGGTAGAATAGAAAATGTAGAAATAGGAGCTGTAATGGCTAGTGTTAAAATAAAAATTAATGACCCTGGCGTTATTACTGCTCTAATTACAAAAGAATCAGTTGAAAACCTAGACCTTAAAGAAGGAGATCTTGTTTCAGCTATCATTAAATCAACTGAAATCATGGTTGGAAAATAATCTATCCATTTTATTTTTTATTACAATTTTTTACATTTTCTTTTTTTTATATTTTGTTTTCAATTTCTAATTTTTTTTACTATTTAATATAATATTAATTTTTTCAAAAAATCAATTTTAATTAAAATTATTATTTTTAATAATTATCATTTTTTTAAAAATAAAAAATTATATAATAAAAATATATTATTATAATTATTTTTAATAAAAAAATTTAAAAAATATCTATGTATTATTAAATAAAATTTGTAATTGATATTAATAAAAATATAATAAAAAATATATAAAAAATATATAAAAAAATATTAAAAATATAATAAAAAAAATATATTAAAAATATAAAAGAAAAAATTATTAAAAAAAAATTAAAAAAATAGCCATATTCAAAGAATATAGCTACTAATATCATTTATAGTTTTATTTAGAAGCTTTTAATTCAACAACTCTTGCATGAATTCTTTCTAAAATTTCCCTATCAGAGAGAAGTCCAGAATCGACTACTTTCTTCATTTTAATAGGAACCCCTTCCATACGATAAGCTGTACCTTCAGCTTCAGTACCTACTATAGCTGGTGGTATAATTACATCAGCTAATTCAGTAGTTGGTGTTCTATGAGGCTCTATTGCAATTACAGGGATTTCTGCCATTCTTTCTAATGCTTTTTGTGGGAAATGTGCTCCAGGATCTGATGCTATTACCATCATTCCATCGGTTTCTTTATTTTGTAATAAATCATTTGATCCAGTTTCACCAGGATTATATTTAGCACTTCCACTTGCAAAATCAACACAGAATGGATAACCACTTTCCCAAGTACATACTTGGTTAAATCCAGTTACATTGTAGTGTCCTCTCATTGGTATGAGAGTGAATTTTGAGTATGAATTCAAATCAGTTACTAAACAAATAGCTGTATCCACATTTCTGTGTTTTCCTCTACTATGAGTTATACCCATTCCGAAAAAGAGACAACCAAATTGTGCATTTTTAAGAACTTCAACAGCTTCTTCTATAAGTTCTTTTGGTACACCAGCAACTTCATCATATAAAATTTCTTTACCAAGAAGGGTGGTTCTTAAAGCATCTACTAATTCGTAATCTTTGTCAAAATCCAATTTTAAGTGAATATCTGCAAGTTTTGCAGAATCAGATTCTCTAGGATCAACAACTATTACAGTTCTATCAGCTCTACCTCTTTCTCTGAAAAATCCTCTTGAAAAGACATTTCTAGAAATGTGTCTTGGATGTGCATGCATAGGGTTACATCCCCAATATACAATTACATCTGCTCTGTTTTTAACTTCACCCATTGTACATATAGGATATCCTACATCTTGTAAAGCTAAAACAGATGGCCCATGACATACTGATGCAGTATTATCAATTAAAGTATTAGCTTCTTCAGCTAATGCGACACCTGCTGCTTGTGAATCACAATCAGTACAGCTAAATCCATAAATTAAAGGTCGTTTAGATTCAGTTAAGATAGTTGCAGCTTTATCTACTGCTTCATCAATGCTGACTTCTACAAATTCGCCGCTTTTTCTAATCATTGGCTTTTTGTATCTTTCAGCTCCTTCTGCATGAACAAATTTACTATGACCTATCCTACATGCATTCATAGTACCTACGATTTCATCACCTTCGACTTTACAGATGATATCATCACATAATGTTCCACAGAACGGACATACAACGTTTTTAACAAGTTCCATTGTTATTCCTCCGCTTAATCAGTTTAAACAAATTGTATCATTTTTATAATATAGTGTTACTATTTTTAAGGGACAACATGAGTGTTTCTAGCAGCTACGTAAACTGTACCATCAGACCCTTTTGTTGCAAAATCTCCTCTAAATTTGTGAAAAGCTCCTTTAATCAATTCACCTTTAGGTCTTATATCTTTTTCTATACCAAGATATTCAAAACCAGGTAAAAATTCTTCAACGGTACCTTTTAATACTATAATACCGCTTTTCATTTCTCCCCCAGCTCTTGCAACAACATTACCTTCAATAATTAGTAGCCCTCCATTCATATGAACACCTGGCATGATATTTACATCACCTTTAATGACTAATTTTCCACCAAGCATGAATTCAGCTACCTCATTGCCAGCATTACCATTAATAGTTATAATACCGCCACTCATACCTCTCCAGTCACCACGGTAAGAAGAACCTACATAATCCCCAGCATCGCCAGTAATAGTTAATTCTCCACCTTTCATGTTTTGACCTGCCCAAGAAGCAGCATTACCATTAACAGTAATTAAGCCACCTTCCATTTCAGCTCCAACATACATATTGACATTTCCATTTACAATAATTTTTCCATCAGTCATTCCTTGACCAATCCTTTTAGTATTGTAAACATCCCCATCAATTAAAATATTTGTTTCAGCTGGAGTAGGACCAGATTCACCTTCAACATCGAAAAAATTGCCAATTGTTGAAGTAGTATTACCATACCATACTTCTAAATCTTTAATTTCATCAATAGTTTTAGTGGCAAAATCATCTGGCTTAATTGTGCTTGCTTCAATAGGAACTTGTGGTTGTTCTTTAGGAGTTAAAATTATTTCATTCATTTACCTGCCTCCTTTGCGCTATTACCTTTCACTCCACTAACTGGAGCTGATTTTAAAATATAATCGTCTTGTACAGGGTAGTTTGAAAAATTAACAGAATAGTACTGTTTAAAAGTATCTTCAACTTCAGACACAACTTGTTTTTCTAGTTCTTCATTATAGACAGAATCAATCCAGAAAGTCCTACCATGAATATTAGGACTTACAACATCACCATTTTGAACAGCAATTTGACCATCCTTGAATACATAAGCAGCACTTTGTAATGAAGACTCAATAGCCTCATAATCAGATGAAGGATCTTGATTATCAACATTGAAATCATATATAGCTATATCCGCATCAGCACCAACACCTAAGTGACCTTTAATATCACTTAATCCTAAAACAGTAGCAGGAGTTGATCTTGATATTTGAGCTATTTCATAGAAACTATATTCCCTATCAATAGTAGCTATTCCTGATTTTTTCTGAGCCCATTTGTGAACTTTATTTTCAATCATATCTTCTCTGTATTTATTACTCATTAACCAAGAAATGACTCTTGGATATCTAGTGAATGGTCCGGCATTAGGACTATCAGTAGTTAAACATACTTTAGAAGGATCGTTAACAAGTAAAAACAATTCTAAACCAATTGCCCATTGTACTGATGGGACAGGTGCTTTTCCAGAATAAATAAATGGAACAACTCCAGAACCAGTTTCGAGTTCTACATCACAGTTAGCCCATTTAAGACCATTTAATGTGTGTAAATCATATTCCATAGGTCCATCTGCAGTCATTGTAGTAGTTTCATCTAAAGTAACTTGACCAACATCAATCACAATATGATCATTTTTATTAACATAATCTGCTACAGCTGGAGCTTCAGAAACAAAGTCTCTCCAATTAGTACCTCCATAACTATGGAATTGTACATGAGTTGCATAAACTACAGTATCTCTATTACCAGTAACTGGTTTAGCTTTGATATTTTTAGGAATATCAAATGAAGCCAAAGTAGTTTCATAATTTCCAGGATGTCCTAAATCATTACAATGCAAATGTATTGAATGAGGAAGTCCTAGCATTTCATTTACTTGAGCTAATCCTTTTATAATTTCTCCACCAGTTATATCAAAATAAGGAGTAGGATCATTTATTCCATTGACATTTCCACCCCATCCCCATGCTTCTGTTCCACCAGGGTTAACTATTTTTATAGCATAACCTTTAGTAGCTCTAAGAAGCCATGATGCATAAGCTGCTGTTTTATCAATATCTCCATCTTTTAAATATTGCATTATAAACCAATTATTACCAAATAATGGATAAGCACCATGGTCAATAATAGGTGTATCATGAAACTCTTCATGAGTATGTCTTGCAAGTAAAGGAGGCATTGCAGCTTCCATTGCAGTAGTATACCCCATTTGAGCATATCTATAACCAGTCATGAAAGTTGAAGGTATAGAAAATCCACTTCCTCCTCTTTTAAAACCAGCTTGACTAGCTTCAACATCTTTTTTACTATCTTCTGGACGAAACATTCGTCCAACATTAACTTTTGCCCCAGCAATGTGAGTATGAGGATCAACACCACCAGGCATTATAATTTTACCAGATGCATCAATTTCTTTAGCATCTGCACTTACACTATCCACTATTTTACCATTACTGATAGAGATATCCATTTTTTCTCCATCAATCTTATTTAGTGGATCATAAACATTTCCGTTTTTTATTATATATTCCATAAAAAACCTCTCCTAATAGTTAGAAACCTTATTATATACTTTCATAAGGGTAGGCATATCTAAAACTGGTTTATCTGTAGGTACTAATTCGACAGGAATGTTTTTAAAACTAGGTGTTGCTGTAGAATCTGTATTTGGGCGAATAACTCTATTAGCCCATGGCCCCATAGGAACATAAACCATGTTCTCAGGAAGCTCTTCTTTAGCTTTTACAGCTTTAACAACTACATCTCCATAATCAGACAATATTTCAACATTGTCTCCTTCTTTAATACCTAACTCATCAAATTGATCTGCACTCATATTACATATAGCTGCATAATCAATGTACATTTTAAGATCTTTACCAGCTTCTATTGCTTGACCCTGCCAAACTGTTCTACCAGTATTTAATATAACATTCATTATGATTCCTCCAATTTTTCTAATTTTATAGCAAAAACTGGACACATCTCAATACAGGTTCCGCATTTTCCACATAGGTCAGTGTTTTTTAAGGTTATTTCTCCATCTTCTACCATCATGATCATATCAACATCATCTGTAGGTCCTTTTCCTCCTGCAACTTCGGGACTATTCGAAGCATTAACTGGGCAAGATACCACACAATTTCCACAACCATGACAAAGTTCTGGATATACAACAAGTCCAATTGACATAATATTCCTCCAATTTGTTATTGACTATTGATTTAATTGAGCATTAATATATTTTAATAAATTACTCAGTTTAATACACTATCAAAAGCTTTTTGCCAAGCTTTAGATTTTATAGGTGTGCTGTTAATCTTAGTCCTTGTAACATCAATAGCATTAACTGGACATGCTTTTTCACATGCTCCACAAAATACACAGTATTTTTCATCTTTATGAAGTTTTTCAGGTTTTCCTCCAGATTTATCTGATTGAGGGAATGATAAAACATTACATGGACATGCAATAATACATGTTTCACAACCTTGACATAATTCTTCATTAAGCTCTAGATTACCTTCGAATGGTTTTTGTACTGTAATTGCATCGACAGGACAAATATCTTCACACCATCCACAGTCTACACAGGTTTCTTGATCTATGAAAGTATTTCCTTTGATTCCAAAGTTTTCAGGATCAAGATCATAGTCCCCATAAGAACAAATCCTACATGCTGCTTTAATAGCATCTACAGGACATGCTTTTTTACAAACAAGACAGTATACACATTTTTCTTTATCCACATTAATATCTGAAGATATTGTAGGGTCATCAGAAGTAGGATATTTATAATCGAGTGCTATAGCATCTGCAGGACACATTTCTTCACATACCCCACAGTTTACACATTCGTCTTTATTAATTTCAATTTCACCTGTAACAAGATTTGATCTCACTGGTAAGTCCCTAGCTATTGTAATAGCTTCTGGAGGACACGCAAGTTCACAATTTTTACAGTATATACATGTATCTTCGTCAATTTCTGAAGATTTTATCAAATGAGGATATTCATCTGATTCTTTAATAGATTTTCCATCAATTTCAAGATCTAACGCATTATAAGGACAAATACAACTACACATACCGCACAGTACACATTTAGAAGAGTCTATATCAATATTACTTGATTCTTGTTCTGTTCTAGCCATTGCTCCAGTTGGGTTTACTTCAATAGCACTAACTGGGCATACTCTTTCACACATACCACAAGCAGCACATAGTTCATTATTAAAGTCCAACTCTCTTGATTCATCTCCTGTCCTTACAACAGAAAAATCTTTGTTAATGACATCTGTCATTTCCATTTATTAACCTCCGTTATAGTAATAGAGTTAGTAGGGCACATTTCCCCACATATAAGACAACCACAACAAAGTTCATTATCAATCTTTGCTTTAAGATTATCCAACACAACAGCATTCATCATGCATGCATCGATACAAATACCACAAGCAATACAAGAATTTTCAACATCAGCTTCATATTCCCCCTCAGAGCAAATTTTTACTAATGTTCTAGTTTGATCCTTGTCCTTAAGAAGAGTATAAACCATAGTCAAAAAATCTTTTCTACATAAATCAGTAATTGCCTCTGCTACTTCAATAGAATTTAAAGATATATTTCTTCCATTTAAGTAGTGAGAAACTGTAGATCGATTCATATCAAGAATTTCAGCTATTTGATTTTGATTGTAGCCTTCTTTTCTAAGTTCTACTGCTGCAAGGTATTTTAAACCAGATACTATATGTTTCGGCATTTTGACACCATGTGTGTTAACTACATATTTCAAGTTCATTTAATATATATGTTTCCAAAAAAGACATTACGGTACATTTAAATACTAGAGTGTGGTTACAGCACATAAATCTCAATTTCGAATATTATGTGTTGTTTTTATAAAGTATATTAAATAGAATATTATTTATTAATAGATAAAAAAACCAGTAAAATATGAATATTAGAGTTTATGAAGAAATAATTTAACAATAAATTAAATTTAAGCTAAATTTTATAATTATAGTAAAAATAAAAAAATCATTAAATCTAAATATAAAAAATAAAAAAATTAAATCCTCAAAAAACAATTAATATTTAAAATTATTATCAAAAATATTTCATAAATTATACTATATTTTTAAATAAATTTTTATAAATTATAGAATTTATACAAGTATATACAATACAAAATAAATATATTATAATAATTATATATTATATAAAAAAATAATTAAAAATTATATATAAAAAAGTAATTAAAAATTATATATAAAAAAGTAATTAAAAATTATATAAATCACAATAAGATGATAAAATGAGAATAGTAGGTATAACTGGAAGAAAAAATACTGGGAAAACAACATTAGTAACTATGTTAATTCCTGAATTAATAAAAAAAGGATATACTGTAGGAAGTATTAAAAAAACTCACAGTAAATTTGATATTGAAGGAAGAGATAGCGAAAAACACAGCCAAGCTGGTTCAAAAGTAGTTGTAGGTGTTGGAAAAGAAACATTTTTTAAAATAGAGAAAAATATGGAATTAGATGATATTTTAAAATTTATGAAAGATTTGGAAAATCTTGATTTTGTAATATTAGAAGGGTTCAAAGAATCCCCCTATTTAAAAATAGCTACTACAAATTATGATGATTCTGATGAAACAATTGTGAAAGTTGTTGATGTTAGAAAGATTAGTCAAAATGAAGATAGTTCTTCTTTAAATGAAATTATTGAATTAATTGAAGATAGAAGCTATGGAATATTACAAAACCTTAACTGTAAAAAGTGTGGTTACAACACATGCGATGAATTTAAATCCGCAAAAATTAAAGGAGAGATAAATAGAGAAATCCAATGTTTGACTGATGTAGATGATGCTATTTTAAAAGTAGATGGTATGGTAATTCCAATGAATCCATTTGTTAAAAAAATGGTTCGTAACATAATAGCTAGTTTAGTAGAATCACTTAGAACGGACGAATTTGGAGTTGATTCAATAGAAAAAATTGAGTTAACAGTCCAAAATGATAATGATAAATGATAATGATAAAGGATAATGATAATGATAAATGATAATGATAAATGATAATGATAAATGAATAAAAAATAGTGATTATAATTCAAATATCACATTTGTCAATGGTTATACTTATCATTTCATTCTTATTTTTAGGAGTATGAATAACTTCAATTAATTCATCTTTAATTTCTTCAAAATCAACTTCAACAGTAGAAGTAAGAGTTCCTTCAGTAATATGAATAACTACTTTTAAACCTTCTTTGCCATTGTATTTAGAAGTATCAATATTCAAAACTTCTCCAGGAGTGAAAACTCTATTATAAGAAAGTTCCAATATGTCATAAACCTTAACATTTTTCTTAATATAATCCATAACTTCATTACAGCTCATTTTTAGCTCTTTAGTATTCATTGTCTCACCTATCCATATATAATATTATTAATATTATTCAACAACAATTATTTATTAATATTTTCATTATTCAACAACAATTATCGTCTCTTTTTCATCAGTAATATGACCTATCTCAAGTAAATCATCTTTTATATTATTTAAATTAACTTTAACTACATCATTAACGAGATATCCATTTAAATGTAAAGAAACTATTAAATTTTCTTCCCCAAATTCTTCTTCAACAATAAGATCTAAAACTGTTCCTGGAGCAAATACTCTATTATATGATAATTCTAAAATATCTTCTTTTTTTACATTTAATTTTATATATTTTAAAGCTTTATCAGGACTTAAAATAATTTCTTCTTTCATATATTATCACTTTATATAAAGATTGATTATAAAATTTATTATTTAAGAATATTTTTAAAATATTATAAAATATTATAAAATATTATAAAATATCTATAAAAATATTATAAAATATTATAAAATATTATAAAATATTATAAAATATTATAAAATATTATAAAATATTATAAAATATTATAAAATATTAAAATAATTATAAAATATTATAAATTAAACTACATTGACATTACATCAAATATCTATTTTTTTCTACAGCTAACCAAAGATTTCCTTTTCCATTTATTGCTATATCACCAGTAAATCGAATGTATTTGCCTTTAAAAGACCTTCCAACTATAGTTGGGTTTGTAACAACTTCTTCTTTTTCAAATCCTTCAAGATATTTTGAAACAGAACCATTAATAACAATGTCCCCATTTTGCATTTGCCCACCGGGCCAACGAGATACATCCCCATCGATTTGAATTAGGCCTTTGTTCATGTGAATACCTGGAAGGATATCACAATCACCTTTAACATGTATTTTTCCACCATTTAAAGATTCACCTAATTGTCTTCCAGCATCTCCTTGGATAATGATAATTCCACCAGTCATGCCTCTCCAATCACCAATGTAAGAAGCACCACAGAATTTTTTTACATTACCTGTGATTTCTAGCTCTCCACCAGTCATTTCACGTCCTGCATAACTTTCAGCATTGCCATTAACCAGGATACTTCCTCCAGACATTTCAGCTCCACAGTGAAGATCTACACTTCCATTAGCAATAATTTGACCATCGGTCATTTTAGCACCAATATATTTTACTCTATTTAAATTTCCATTAATAACCATCTTAAGTTGAGCAGGAGATTCAGCTTCTCCTTCAACTTCTATGTTAAAGTAGTCATGAAGTGGGAGTCTGGAATTTCCAATAGGTACCATATAATTATCGAAATCTGATTTTTTCCAGTCATATATTTTATCAGGAATCAATTCATCAAATTCAAGTGCAATTTTAGAAGTTTTCTTTTGATTAAAAGTTATAATTTTCAAATTAAACACCATTAAATACCTATTTCATTTGAACATTAGTCACAATTGGGTTGCGAACATAACGATCATGTACCAAATAATTTTCGAATTTAACACTATAATACTTGTTAAATGAAGGCATGATTCTTTCTAAAAATGTATTTTCTTCCTTTTCTAAGCCTTGTACATTTGTCCAAATAGTTTGACTCTCTTTAGTAGAAACAATTTCTCCATCTTGAACAATAATTTGCCCATCTTTAACAGTTAAAGCAGCATTAGCAAATGCATTTTCAATAGCTTTATATTCATTAGAGGAGTCAATATCATTAGGGTTAATATCATAAACAGCTATGTCTGCTCTAGCTCCAAGACCTAAATGACCCCTATCAGTAAATCCATAAGCTTTAGCAGGAGCAGCTCTTGATATAATAGCTATCTCATTAAAATCATATTCACGATCTAAAGTAGCTATTGAAGATTTTCTTAAAACTGCCTTATGAACTTCCCCATTTTCAATCATTTCCATTCGACGTTTGCTACTCATCAACCATGAAATCACTCTTGGATATCTTATAAAAGGACCTGCATTTGGACTGTCAGTAGTTAACATGACCTGCCATGGATTTTCTACCATTAAAAACATTTCAAGACCAATTGCCCATTGTACAGAATGAACAGTATTTCTTCCAGAATATATAAAAGGAACAATACCTGATGCAGTTTCCAGCTCAATATCATTATTAGCCCATTTAAGACCATTCAATTGGTGGAGATCAAATTCCATTGGAGCATCTGCAGTCATTGTAGTAGTTTCATCTAAAGTGATTTGACCAACATCACAAGTTACATAGCTATTTTTGTTAATGAATTTAGCTACATCTTCTGCACCAGATTCAAAATCTCTCCAATTATTTCCTGCATAAGAGTGATAGTGGATGTGAGTCATATGAACCGTTTGGTTCCTTACAGGAGAATTTTTTGATATGTCTTTAATAAGATTCATAGTTTCAATAGTAGTTTCATTATTGCCAGGGTGACCTAAATCATTTGGATGAAGGTGTATAGAATGAGGAAGTCCTAATTTTTCATTAGCTTCGGCTAAACAATGAATAATTTCACGGGAAGTGACATCCCAATAAGGAACAGGATCATCTAACCCATGGACATTCATTCCCCAACCCCAAGCTTCACTACCTCCAGGATTTACTATTTTAACTCCATATCCTTTAGTAATCTTTAACCATTTTGAAATGAAAATAGCTAAATCATCAATATTTTCCTCTTTTGAATATTCTAATACAAGCCAATTGTTACCAAATAATGTCAAAGGTGGAATATCGATATTAGGAATAGCTAATATTTCTTCATGAGTATGTTTTGCTTCTAAAGGAGGCATAGCTGCTTCAACAACAGTTCCATAACCCATTTTAGAATATCTGTAACCAGTTGCAGGGCAATTTGGAATAGAAAATCCAGTTTCTGCACGAGTAACATCAGTTTTAGCTTTGACTCCTTTTCTTGAATCTTCTGGTCTGAATAATCTTCCTAAAGCTAACTTAGATCCTGCAATGTGTGAATGAGGATCAACTCCTGCAGCCATAACAACTTTGTCTGTTGCATCCAGTACCTTTGCATTTGAAGAGACTTTATCGACAATTTTACCGTCTTTAAACATTATGTCCTTCTTTTCCCCATTTATTTTATTAGTAGGGTCAAATACAATGCCATTTTTAATTATATATTCCATTAGATTACCTATTTATTAAAGTTTGACTATTATTTACAATTTAACGATAATTAACAGTAGAGCTATTATTTACAATTTAACGATAATTTACAGTAACACTATTTATTTATTATTTACAATTTAACGATAATTTACAGTAAAACTATTTATTTATTATTTATTTTTTCACCTTTAATTTTCTGAACTCTTTCTAGGATTTCTTTAACAATCCATTCATCATCCCTACAAGTTTCAGGTTTATCAATGACTTTTTTAATGAAAATTGGAACACCATCCATTCTATAACTGGTTCCCTCAGCTTCTATACCTACGAAAGATCCAGGAAGAAGAATATCTGCAAGTTCTGTAGAAGGTCCCTCACGTATGTCAACTAAAATCACGGGGATATTAACTAAGTGTCTAGTGGCTTCTTTAGGGAAGTAAGTTTTAGGATCAGCAGCCATCACCATAAAAACATCTGCTTCTTCTCTTATTAATAAATCAATAGCATTTGTTTCTCCATCCATGTATCTTGGATATCCTCTTGAGAAGTCAACACCATATGGAAATCCCATTTCAAAGGACATGAAAATATTAAATCCATTAACATTGAAACGTCCTCGCATAGGAACTAAGTTCCATTTTGTAAATTTATTCAAGTCTTGAATTAAATTAATAGCTATATCAATATTTCTTTGTTTGGATAATGTATGAATTGAACCTAATCCAAAGAAAAGAGAACCATATTGAGTTGTTTTCATAGCTTCAACAAGCTCTTCAATATCTTCTTTAGGAATTCCTGAAACTACATCAGTTTTAAGTTCTTTACCTTTTAAAACTGACCGTAATGCTGTGTAAAACTCATAATCCCCATTTTGTTCAAATCCTATCCATATATCAGACATTTTTGCAGTATTTGTATATCTTGGATCCATAGTAACAACAGTTCTATCAAACCTACCTCTTCTTCTGAAATATCCTCTTGGAAAAGTAGAATATCTCGCCATATGTCTTGGGTGGGATTCCATCGCATTAATTCCAGTATAAACAATCATGTCTGCCCTGTTTTTAACTTCTCCTAATGTATTTACAGGGTACCCTATATTTTGAACAGCTTGAAGAGGAGGGCCATTAGAAATAGTAGCTTGATTATCTAAAACTGCACCTACAAGTTCTCCTAATGTAATGCCTTGTTTCATGGTTTCAATTGAAGTTTCACTCCATCCATAGAACACTGGTCTTTTAGCATCAGCAATGAGTTCTGCAGCTTTATCTAATGCAGTATTCCAGTCAGTTTCTACAAGTTCGCCATTGTCATTACGAATCATAGGCATTAATAATCTTTTATCCATATATTCCATAATCTTATTTGCACCTAAACGGCATGCATGTCTTACTCCAACAATATTTCCATCTTCAATTAAATATGATAAGTCATCACAGTTACAACCGCAAAAAGCACAAGTACAATTTTCAACTATTTCATCATAGTCACTAATTGGTTCTTCATATACTGTATTTACATCTTCTATCAAATTTTTGGAATTTTCAAGGAATATAGCATCAACAGGACAAAATGCTTGACAGGTTCCACATTTTTCACATTTGTCTTCACTAAAAAGTTTTATAACACCATTTTCAACCATCATTATGATATCTTCTGTTGTAGACCCATGTCCTCCCCACACTTCTGGACTGGTTGAAACATTTACTGGGCATATAGTTACACATGCTCCACAGCCAAGGCATTTATTTTGATTAATTTTAAGTTCCATATAATCCCAATAGAATCAATTAATAATTAAATTAGCTATAATTTAGCTATAAGTTTTTTAAATCCATGAATTTTATTATATTATAATTGTTGTATATAATATTATATTAAAAAATGTATTTATAATTATTATTAAATATTGAATTTTTTATAACAAAATATTAAAATTATTTGTATATAAATTTATAGATAAAATATAAAAAAATTACTATAAAAATATAAATTTATTATAAAATATATAAAAAAATTATCTATAATAATATAAATTTATTATAAAATATATAAAAAAATTATCTATAATAATATAAATTTATTATAAAATATATAAAAAAATTACTGTAAAAATATAAATTTATTATAAAATATATAAAAAAATTACTGTAAAAATATAAATTTATTATAAAATATATAAAAAAATTACTATAAAAATATAAATTTATTATAAAATATATAAAAAAATTATCTATAATTCATAGTTCAAAAACATTATTACTAAATTCTTCAAGAGGAAAGCTACCAAATGCCCTTACAACTAAGCTATTGCTTAATTCAGAACTTTCATTTGATGAAGATGATGCTGGATGTAAACTTTCATAATCATTGATAATAGCTTCTAAATGTTCTTCAGATTCGAGTTTTCCTTTATATACTACATTAGCAGTTGAAATACTTAGTTTTTTTGCTGCACGTTCTGTATATGGAAAACTTGTAACACGATTTTTATGAATAATCATTATCAGATAGTTTTCTTTGATAAAATACTGAGTACTAGGTGTGTAAGGTAATACAGTAGCTTTTGGAGTATTTTGAAGAGCCTGAATACTATCGTTCTCTGCATTATATGGAATATTGTTTACTATTTCTGTAATACTGGATATGTAAGGAGAAATATTATGAAAACGCCCTTTACTATACCATACTGATTCAGGATTAGCAGACTGGTCAAAGTCCAAACACATAGTCGGGCTGTTTATTTTTTCTGTAATAACTACCCCACTTCTATATTTTTTTAACTTAGTGAAAATCTCACTAACATTACACAACATATAATTAATTATTGACAAACATAGTAATAAAGATTATTATTACCTAAAAAATAAGAAGTAAAAGAAGGTATTAGTCTGTATAATAAGGTTTCCTATTGTTGATTCCTTCTAAAAATATTTTTTCAAGTTGTTTATGTGGAACACCATTTCTTAGTGGACCTATTATATCAATAAGGTTATCGTTTCTAAGAAGACATGGTTTAATCTTTCCTTCAGGAGTTATTCTAAGTCTAGTACAATTTTCACAAAATTTTGTATTGTCCATTGGCTTAACAACCTCAATTTCCCCATCGTCAATGAAATATTTTTTTCTATCTTGCATAAACTTACGAGTTTTGATTTTATCAGCCATTCTCTCTAAATTTTTTTCTAATGGCTCAATATCAAAATGATGCTCCTCAGAAAAAGCATTATCATCACAATTTTCAGATTTCATTAATTCAATTAGCTGAAGAACAAGACCATTTGATTTTGCAAATTCAAACATATCCATAACTTCTTCATCATTGATTCCTTTCATAAGAACCATGTTAAGCTTTACAGGATTTAAACCAGCATTAACAGCAGCTAAAACACCTTTTTTAGCTTCATTAAGATAGTTTTTTGTGGTTATTTTTTTATAAGTACCCTCATCTAAAGTATCAAAGCTGATGTTGACTCTATTTAAACCAGCATCAAAAAGATCTTTAGCATATTTATTTAAAAGAATTCCATTGGTAGTGATTGAAATATCTTTAAAATTAAGTGAATTCGCCTTTTTAACTATCTCTACAATATCATTCCTAATGAGAGGTTCTCCACCTGAAAATCTTATCTTTTTGATTCCAAGTGATTTAGCTATTTTTAAAATTTCAAAAATTTCAGAGGCAGTCATTTCATCAATAGATGGCCTCATACCATCATGATGACAATAGAGACAGTTAATATTACAACGATTAGTAATAGAAAGACGGAGGGATTTTATTGGTCTATTATATTTATCCTCTATTTTTTGACTAGGAAAATCCTCTAAAAAAGGTGATTCTTCCTTCTCACTCATATTATCTCTTTCCATTTAATCACAGCTCTATCTTAAATTTTTAGATTAATATATTCTTTTATAAAAATATATTAAAAATAAAAAAAGTAATTTATAATTATAAATATTTTTTATTAAAATACTATAAATTATATATAAATATTTTTTATTAAAATACTATAAATTATAATATATATTTAAAAAATATTTAGAAATACATAATTTATAATATATAACTATTTTATATCTTAATATTTAAATTTTAAGCAAAGAATCTTATAATAAAAATAACAATAAAAAAAAATAGAGAGGGAAACTATGGAACTAATAAAAAAAGTAGATGCTATTAAATATGAAAAAGGGAAACAAACCAAAACTACTGAAAGATTAGTATCTGATGAAACAGTGCACCTAATAATTAATGATAGTCATGCTCGTAGCTTTTCAACTATTTCAGATTCGTTAGAAGATTTTGCAATAGGTTACTTAATAGGAGAGAGAATAATTTCTAGTATATCTGAAATTAAAGAAGTTAAAATTGAAGGAACTGAAATAAAAATAACTATTGATAATTATAAAGAAAATGAAGATTTGATGCTTTGTTCAGATAGCTCTGGAGGATGGCGATCTAAAATTACATCTGTTGGTGAAGTGAAATCTAAGTTGAAAATAACTGCAGATGAATTAATAAAAAATATAGAAAAATTGAAAGAAGAAGCATTTATATGGCAAAAAACAGGTGGCACCCATGTTGCAGCAATTGTAAACAATGAAAAAAATGAGTTTATTGTTAGAGAAGATGTTAGTCGCCATGTAGCTGTAGACAAAGTAATAGGGGCAGGTGCAAGAAGAAATTTTGATTTTTCAAATTCTTATGTTATCTATAGTGGAAGAATGCCTGGAGATATGGTTATCAAAATAGCTAGAGCAGGAATTCCAATTTTAGCTTCAAATGCTGCGCCTTCATTTTCAGGATATACTACTGCAGAAAAAGGAAAAATCACTCTTGTAGGTTTTATAAGAGGAGATAGGTTTAATGTTTATACAGAACCAGACAGGATTGTATTTTAAAACAAAGAAATAGCTAATAATACTTTGAAATTTTAAATAAATTATCTAAAGAAAGTCAATAAAAAAAGAATAAAGAAAATAAAAAATAGGAATGACGAACATCAAGTAAAAAAATTACTCTAAAACAGTATGCCTAAATCTTAAATCTTCTTCGGTTTTTCCCATATTTATCATTATCTCTGCTATTAAGCCATCTAAGAAAATAAGTGAAGTGAGTTCAAAAGCTGTTCCTAATGGAGTTAATGAAACATAATTTCCATCAATTTGTCTTTTAATATAATCTTCATCATCAACATCAACATTAGTTCTTCCCTTAACTATCATCACACTATCAGCTAATTGACCTAAAGTAGATTCTGGATAAGAAGTAAGAGCTAATGCTTTAGAACCTCTATTTTTAGCTATATCCACTGCAGAAACTATGGTTTTAGTTTCTCCTGAACCAGAAATAGCTAATATACAATCATCTTCATAGATAGCAGGGGAAATAGTTTCTCCTACAACATAAGCACTTATTCCTAAGTGAACTAACCTCATAGCAAAGGCCTTAGCTACAAGACCTGATCTTCCAGCTCCTAAAACAAAAACATTTTTAGATTTTGTTAAAACATCCTTAAACTCTTCAACAACATCATGGTCTATGAGTTCAGTAGCTGATTCAATATTGATTAAAATCTCTTCAATTGCATTTTTCATTAATTTCATTTTATTAAACCTAAATTTATTGTGTTTAGACAAATAATGACTTTCAAAATTATTTTATCTAAAAGAACATAAATATGTCTATTGATATTAATTATATAATTTAGTTATACTAAGTATAAATATTAAATTTTAATTTTATTTAAAATTATTTATTTTATTCTATACTATAAAAAGTAAATTTTAACTTTATTAAGATTATTCATTTTATATTATTTAAAAAGCAAATTATAATTTTAAAAAAATTATTTATTTTATATTACATCAAAAACTAAAAAATATATAAAAAATAATTTAAAAAAATATAAAAAATATATAAAAAAATATATAAAAAAAATATAAAAAATAATTTAAAAAAATATAAAAAATAATTTAAAAAAATATAAAAAATAACTTAAAAAAATATAAAAAATAACTTAAAAAATAACTTAAAAAAAATAAAAAAATAAAAATATAATAAAACATGATTTAAATATATCAATAAATATCTAAAAAAATCAAAACAATAGCTAAAAATTATCAGGTAAGGAAATGAATCATAACATTAAAGGAAAAGTTGATATTGAAATTGATGGAAAAACATATAGCTATAAGCTATTTGAATCATTAAAATTAATTTCAGAAACTAATTCTCAAAGAAGAGCAAGTAAAGAATTAGGTATATCTCACTCAGTTCTTAATAGGAAAATAAAGAATGCTGAAAAAAACTTGAATTTTGATTTAGTTCAGGTCAGGGGGTCTAAAACCTATCTAACAGAAAAAGCCCATGAGCTAATTTATAGCTATGATACATATCAATCAAGAATAGCTGAAAATGATAAAATAACTATTGTTGGTGGACATATAGTAACTAACTTTTTAGATTCTGTATCAAATGAACTTCCATATGAAATTGATGTTTATAGTAGTGATGATGAAACTGCTTATAAATTAGCTAAAAGAGGAGTGGCAGATATTTTAGCTCTTGATGATCCTCAAATAGCATTTGCAAATAATCTTGATTTTGTAGCTATTGGCTATGATTATTTAGTTTTGGTTTCAAATGATGATTTAGAAAGTGAAAAAAAAGATATAATAAAATTAAATGATTTGAATGACCTAAAATTCATTTCTGTAGATGGAACTGCTCAAAGATTAGCTTGGAATACATTAAAAGAAAAAAATATCCCTTTTAAAGTTGTAAAAAATGTTAAATCAGAATTTGATGCTTTTAAAATTGTTAAAAATTCAAAAGACTTGTATACTTTCCTAAATGCTAGCTATTTCAAAGGAAACGAAGTTTTAAAAAATGAAACAAAACATGTTATTAGCTTAGTTCCAATTAACAAAGATAAAAAAGAAATTTGTGAATTAATAAGCTATATTTTAGGAGAAGGGCAGAAATTAGTATCTAATGATGGATTTAAACCTATTAAACCTTGGAAAATAAGTGAATAGATAATTAATAAAATTTATATAAAATATTAAAAAAATATAAAATCTAAAATTATATAAAAAAAATTATATAAAATTTAAATAAAATATTAAAAAAATAAAAAATCTAAAATTATATAAAAAAAATTATATAAAATTTAAATAAAATATTAAAAAAATATAATATTTATATAAAATATATTAAATTTAATAAAATTAATAAAAAATTAATTAACTTTAACAAAAAATCTCAAAAAAGAAGAACAAGAGGATAAAATGAGTGAAAAAAGTGATTTACTAGTTATAGGCCATACAGCTATTGATTACATAATGACAGTAGAAGAATTCCCAGACCCTAATACATCCACCCCTATAGATACATTAAAAACATTTCATGGGGGAGCTGGAGCTAATGTGACTATGGTTGCAGCTACATTAGGACTTAAAACATCCATTATTTCTGCTGTAGGGAAAAAATTTCTAAAATCAGACTATAAAGAAGCAATGGACAAGCTAAATATCAACACAAAATCAATGATTATATCAGAAACAGAAGATACACCAACTGCTTTTGGTATGACAAATAACAATAAAGACCAAATCTTTTACTTTTATTGGGGAGCTGGAAGAGAGTTTGCAAAATCAGAACCTCCTAAATCAGCTATTAACTCTTCCACAGCTATTCATTTAGCTACTGGAGACCCTGTTTTCAATCAAAAAAGTGGAACTATTGCAAGAGACCATGAAAAGATAGTTTCTTTTGACCCTGGTCAAGATTTAAATATGTACAATGAAAGAGAACTTAAAGAAGTTATAAAAAATTGTACAATCCTCTTTGGAAATCATTTCGAAATAGAAAGGATGGAAAAATTATTAAATTGTGATGTAAATGGTTTAAGAGATTTAGGACCAGAAATAATCGTTAAAACTTCTGGAAAAGATGGCAGTGCTGTATATACTGAAAAAGAAAAAATATTAATCGATTCAATATACAGACCCGCCGTTGATCCTACAGGAGCTGGAGATTCATACAGAGCAGGATTTTTATATAATTACATCAATGGTGAAGATTTAGAAAATTGTACTAAATTTGCATCCTCAGTTTCATCATTTGTTGTGGAAAAACAAGGTTGCCAAACAAATATGCCTAGCTATGAAAAAGCTCTAAGTAGAATGACTGAATTCTATGATAAATAAAAGGAAAATATGAACTTTCACTATAAAAAGTATATTGGTCTAGATAATTATAAAATAAGATTTTCTATTAAAGGACTTATTATTTACTGGCTTTTACTTGTACCTAATATAATTTGGCAGTTATTTCCACCAATTAATAATGTTCTTTTATCAAGTGCCACTTCTTATCCTATATTAGATGGTGTTGAATGGTTTTTTAGAACTTTGATTCTTTTAATTCTAATTTTTTTAGTAAACAAAGAACTTTCAAAAAATAAAACTTCTTATAAATGGGTAGCTATTAGTTTTTTAGCAATTTATTATGTATCTTGGATACTTTACTATTTAGGAATAGTGAATCCTTGGTTAATAATTTTAGGAATGGTAATTACTCCTACATTTTACTTTTTCTTTTCAGGAATTTGGTTAAGAAATTATATTCTCTTAATTCCAACTGTAATTTTTGGTATTTTTCACTTTATAATTTCTATCTTAAACTACCTATGATTTTTAGCTTAAACAACCTATTATTTCTATTTCAAACAACCTATTATTTCTATCTCAAACAATCTACGATTTCTATCTCAAACAACCTATTATTTCTATCTCAAACAATCTACGATTTTTAGCTTAAAGTATCTATGATTTTAAGTATTTTATCCTCAAAATTTTCAGATAATTCTTCTTTAACCAAGGAATAACCTTTTTCATTAAATGGACATTTTTCAATACAATAAGTACAGCCTTCTTCAGAACCGATACACCTAGACTCTGATAATTTAGCTATATCTCCCTCGGATTTTATTAAAGCTTCACTTTCACAATTTTCAATACATTCTCCACAGTCTTTACAATAATCTCTTATCCATTTATGTTTGTTGATACTTTTTGGAGATTTATCAAATATAGAATTATCTATTGAAGTTAATATTCCAGATAACTTAATTTTAGACCCCTGTTCTGGAGTTATTAGTAATCCACTATTTCCAACATACCCCATTCCTGTTTTTTGAGCAAAATAAGGTAAGTCCAATAAAATTTCATTTGGATAAGCTATTTGAGTTTTAAAACCCCTCTTTTTCAAATATTGCGATAACTCTTCTGTAATTTTTCTAAAATTAGCATAAAAAGCTTTGTTTAATTTTTTAGCTTTTTCACCTAAAGGGGCTTTAATAATGTTTTCATCCATCGGAGTAGCTAATACAATAAGGTTTTCATGCTTAATTTCAGGATTAAATTTTTTTGTTTCTATCTTTGTATATCCAACTTTAAAGATATTAAATTCTTTTGCTTTATCTTCAAAAGCTTTAAAAAATTCATTATCAGCTTGATTAGGTATTCGTGTTTTAGTATTCTCATTGTTAATTACTTGTTCAATAGCTATTTCTCCACTATCTACTCTTTCACTAGCTATTCCTTCATCAATTGTATTTTCACTTGTTATCTCCTCAATAAGATCTATAATTTTAGGATTTGACAAGCTATAGTATGTCCATTTCCCTTCTTTTCGCCAATTTAATAAATTAGCTTTTTTAAGTAATGAAAGATGATGAGCTACAGTTGACTGTGGTTTATCTAATGTAGAATCAATGTGACATGCACACAATTCTTCATTTTTTAATAAATATAATATTTCCAATCTAAGTGGATCAGCTATAGCTTTAATAATTTCTGATTTATTATATAAAGATTTATAGCTAGGAATTCCATCTGCTATATTTTTCATATATAATATAATATATATTTATATATTTAAATATTTCGATATGTAAATATTATAAATCATATTTAAAAATATTAAAAAAATTAATAATTATTTAAAAAAAATAATAATGTAAAAATATTTAAATATTATTAAACACAAAATACAATTAAGTTCAAAGTAAGTCCCCATAGATCTGAGTCGTCTTATGACGGCCGCGCTCTTAAATGAGTAAAAGTGTCTATGGGGCAATGGACCTATTATTTTTTAATTTATCATCTTTTTTTATATTAATTATTTTTTCACATAATTTTAATGTATTAATATTAACTTACTTAGCATCTTTAATAATATTACAATATTATAAAAAAATAATAATTAATAATAATATATTAATTCTTATTATTAAATGTTTTTATTGTGCAACTATAATATCTTATTTTCAAATTAAATAGATGACTTTATAAACTATAACTTTATTATAATAGAGTATATTCTAATATTCAAGCTAAATGTATTTGAATTCAATTAAGCTTTAAAAAAATAAGTATAAATTGAAATTTTATAAAATAAGATTGAATTTTTTAAATAGAACTTGAAAATAAAAAATATAAAAAAATAATATTATAAAAAAATATAAAAAATGTGATTAAATATGACACAGATGGAAGATGCAAAAAAAGGAATAATTACAGAAGCGATGAAATCAGTAGCTAAAAACGAAGGAGTTAGTGAGGAATTTATAAGAAACTCTGTAGCAGAAGGTAGAATAGTAATACCCTCAAACGTTAACAGAACATTAACCCCTTGTGGTATTGGAGAAGGACTAAGAACAAAAGTAAATGCTACAATTGGAACTTCTACAGATATCATCGATTTTGATGAAGAAGAAAAGAAAGCGTTAATAGCTATTGAAAACCAGGCAGATAGTTTAATGGAGTTAAGTATTGGTGGAGACCTTGATGAAATTAGAAGAAGAATCCTCAATATCTCAGATATTCCAGTTGGAAGTGTACCAATATACCAAGCAGCTATTGAAACCATACGAAAAACAGGTTCAGCTATTGATATGGATGAAGAAATAATGTTTAAAACAATAGAAAAACAAGCTAAAGACGGTATCGACTTTATGGCTATTCATTCTAGTGTTAACATTGAAACCCTTGCAAGACTTAAACGTCAAGGAAGACAAGGCGGTCTTGTTTCTCGAGGAGGAGCTTTCATATCTGCATGGATTGTGGAAAACGAACATGAAAATCCATTATTTAAAAACTTTGATTATATTTTAGATATAGCTAAAGAACATGACGTAGTGCTTTCCTTAGCTAATGCAATGAGAGCAGGCGCAATAGCTGACTCTACTGATAGAGCACAAGTTCAAGAGTTAATTATTCTTGGAGAATTAGTGGATAGATGCCGTGAAGTAGGTGTTCAATCTATGATTGAAGGACCCGGTCATATTCCAATTAATGAAATTCCAGCTAATGTAACTATACAGAAGAAAATGTGTGGAGGAGCTCCTTTCTATATGTTAGGTCCTATAGTATGTGATATAGCTCCAGGATATGATCATATCGTTTCATCAATTGGAGCAGCAGCTTCAGCTAAAGCTGGTGCAAACTTCATTTGTTATGTTACTCCAGCAGAACATTTAGCTCTTCCAGGTCCAGAAGATGTTAAAGCAGGTGTTATATCTACTCGTATAGGTGCGTATGTTGGAGATATGGCTAAAGGTGTCCACAATGGTGAGAGAGACTTAGCTATGGCTAATGCAAGAAAGAAACTTGATTGGGAAGCACAATATGAATTAGCTATCTGTCCAGCTGATGCTCGAGCTATAAGGGAGAATAGACCTCCTGAAGATCCAGACACTTGTACAATGTGTGGAAACTACTGTGCAGTAAAAATAGTTAATGAATGGTTAGACCAGGCTGAACCCGATTTCTTTGATGAAGTTTAGACTTCATTGAAGATTTATTATTTTTTTTATTTTTGATTTTTTTATAATTTTTAATTTTATTTTTATAATTATTTTTATAATTTTTATTTTTATATAAATTATACAAGTATAGCTAAGAACTATCTAATTTGCCAACAGATTCATTTATATTCTTTTAATTATTACCTTTTAACATTAAAAATCAAATAAATTCAATTGAACATCACGCTCTGGTAATTCAGCGAGAAATTCAAATATTTCCTTTGTATTATAAACTATGTTGTTCTTTTTACACTCTTCTCGGAATATTTTCATTAAGCTATCGCTATTTGGACTATGTAAACTATAGCTATCTCCATATTTTTCAATATATTTTTCTTTTATTCCCGGGAAATGTTCGTCAAGCTTTTTATAAAAATATTCTCTGTTACCTTCTCTTAAGGTCATTCCCATTCCAAAACATAGAATGCCATAGACATTAGCTTCTATACAATAGTTTAGTAATCCTCTAATATTTTCTTCATTATCATTAATAAAAGGTAATATTGGACATAGCCATACAACCGTGGGTATTTTGTTGTCTCTCATTATTTTCAATACTTCAAAACGTTCTTTTGTTGTGGAAACATTGGGCTCAATTATTTTACACAAATCTTCATCAAAAGTCGTGAGAGTTATCTGTACAACACATTTAGCTTTTTCATTTATTCTTTTTAGTAAATCTAAATCTTTTAGAATGAGATTTGACTTAGTGATGATTGTTACACCAAATCCATATTTTTCAATTACTTCTAAGCATTTTCTTGTATTGCCTAGTTCGCTCTCTAAGTGAATATAGGGATCAGTCATTGCACCAGTTCCAATCATAGTTTTTTTTCTTTTGTTTTTTAATTTAGCTTCTAATAACTCTACTGCATTACTTTTAATTTCTACATCTTCAAAGTCATGGTTAATTTGGTAACATTTACTTCTAGAATCACAATAAATACAACCGTTTGTGCATCCACGGTATATATTCATTCCGTTCTTCGCAGATAGTATTCCTTTAACTTTTTTGTAATGCATGTTATCCCTTATTCTTACTCAATAGATGTTTTTCCTATATTATAATGATTTTTTATTTATTTTTATTATATTTTTTTATTTTATTATAATTTTTTATATAATATATACAAGTATAGCTAAGAATTATTAAATTTGCCAATAGAATCTAGTTTTTTATTATTTTATTCTTTAAAAAGTAACTATTATAACTGACTTAAACTATATATTATTATATAATATATGAATTTGAGGTATTTTAATGAAAATTATTTCACTTAATGTAAATGGAATTAATGCGTCTTTTAAAAAAGGTTTATTAGATTTTATAAATAAAGAGAATCCTGATATCCTATGTCTTCAGGAAATAAAAACTACTGAAAAGCGAATACCTACTAAATTAGTTGATATTCCAAACTATAATAATTACTTTTTTCCACGGCAAGGTGGGTACTGGGGTGGAGTTGCCACATACACTAAAATAAAACCAAAAAAAAGTCAAAAAAGGTTTTAATCATGCCAAATTTGATGAAGAAGGGAGAATTCAAATCTTAGATTATAAAGACTTTAAATTAATAAATACCTACTGTCCCTCAGGATCAGGTCTTCGAAAAAAATTAGCTAATAAATTAGAATATTTTGAATATTTCAAAAGCCTTATATTGGAAATGCAAAAAGCTGGAGAAAAATTAATTGTTTGTGGAGATTTTAATATAGCTCATAATAAAATTGATTTATCGTATCCAAATGAGAAAATGGTAGGATTTAGACCTGAAGAAAGAGAAATTATTGATGAAATATTGTCAAATGGTTTTATTGATGCTTTTAGAAAAATTAATCCTGATTTGGAAGAATATTCCTGGATTAAATATAAAAATAGAAATGAAGGCGAAAATAAAGGTTTAAGGTTGGACTATTTCTTTGTTAGTGACAATTTAAAAGCAAAGGTTAAAAATTCTTATATTATGAAAAAAGATTTGTCTGATCATAATCCAATTGTATTAGAATTAGATTAAGTAAATGAGGTGTCAAAATGAATAATAAAGTAATTTTCCTTTTAGATTTAAATTATACATTAGTAGGTAACTCTAAAGATATTAAAAATGTTCGTCCATACGATAAAAAAATTAATCAAGAAACTTATAGAGATTGGTTGATAGATTTAATTAAAGATTATTATGTAATTCTAATAACTGCGAGACCAGATAAACACAAAGAAGTAACATTACTTTCCTTTGATGAAAAAATTCCAGAATGGAGACCTAATGAGATGTATTTCCAAGAAGAAGGTGATACTCCTCCAATAGCTAAAGAAAAACTTTTAAAAAAATATATATTTCCTAAACATGGAGATAATGCTAATTATTTTGCAATTGAAAGTAATCCAGCTACTAAAAGTATGTATAAAAAGTATAATATACCTGGAGTTTCAGTTGGTCATGACGAAGGTTTAGACTTTATAAAAGAATTGGAAACAATTTCGGAATTTAATGAATCTGAAAAAACAATTCCTTTGCATAAGTTTATGTTTTTTAATAAATTAGATAGTGATAAAAAAACTTTTTATAAAGATTTTTTCGATTTTTTAAAAGAGAATGGTTTCTCATGTTATACTAGTTTAGATAATATTAGCTGTTTTTTTAAAATAGCTACTGAAAAAATTTCAATATTAAAGTTATCTCGTGAAAACAATCAAGTTATCGAATCTATGTTTCGTGGTTTTAAAAAGATAAATAATGGTGAAAAGATTCGTGACACTTGTGTTAATGAGGTTCTTAAAATTAAAAATGCATCTAAATTTGGATATGGATTTAAAATTAAAATTGATGATAATCTTACCGATGAAGATTTCGATATTCTAAAAAAAGCTTTAATAAATCTCAAAAACGATTGTCTTGAAAGTGGATTATTATAATTCTTTTTTTAAAAATTTATAATTATATAAATAATATATTTATATTATATAAAATAATTTTATAATTTATATAATTAAATAATTTATAAATTATTATATAATATATAATAAACAAAATAATTACAAAATAACAAATTTAATAATAAAAATTACACTTATCAAATTACTGGTGAAATGATGAAACATTGGATTGAAAGAATAGCTGATGATTTAAAAAAATATAATGTTGAAAAACATGTAATTGCAAGTGGGACATCTATATCAGGTTCCATACATATAGGTAACTCATGTGATGTTTTTATAGCTAACGCAGTAGGAAAACAATTAAGGGAAATGGGAGAAAAATCCGAAACTATTTGGATATCTGACGATCATGATCCTTTAAGAAAAGTTCCATACCCTTTACCAAAAAGTTATGAAAAATATCTGGGTATGCCTTACTCTAATATACCTTGTCCTGATGGTTGTTGTGATTCCTTTGTAGAGCACTTTGAAAAGCCACTTTTAAATATTTTAGATGATTTTGGAATAGAACTTACTCCTAAATCTGGATTTAAAATGTATCAAGATGGAACTTATGATGAATACATAAGAATTTCCTTAAAAAAAGCCCCTCAAATTAGAGAAATCTTCAATAAATTTAGAGAACACCCATTAGCTGATGATTGGTTACCTTACAACCCAATCTGTGAGGAATGTGGAAGAGTCAACACTACAACTAGCTATGATTATGATGGAGATACAATATCTTATAAATGTGAATGTGGATATGATGGTACCATGAACATCACCTCTGGAAATGGAAAGTTAACTTGGAGAGTGGAATGGGCAGCTAGATGGAAAATATTTGGAGTAACTTGTGAACCATTTGGTAAAGACCATGCTGCCAGTGGTGGATCATATGATGTTAGTAAAATAATATCAAAAGAAATATTCGATTATGAAGCTCCATATCCAGTACCTTATGAATGGATTACTTTAAATGGAGATGCTATGAGTAAATCAAAAGGTGTTTTCTTTAGCCCAGAACAATGGTTAGAAATTGGACCTCCTGAAAGTCTTAATTACTTTATATTTAGAAGTAAACCAATGAAACACAAAGATTTTTCACCAAATATGGCATTTTTAGACTTTATGGATCAATTTGATAAAGTAGAAAAGGTTTTCTTTGATGAAGAAGAAGCACCCTCTGAGAAAGAAGGTAAAAAGTTCAAAAAGATCTATGAAATATCTCAAATACATAAAGGAGAACCCCTACCATTTAGACCACCTTATAGATTTTTAACAGTAGCTTATCAAATAGCTGGAGATAATCCTGAAAAAATATTTGAAATACTTAAGAAAAACTCACAGCTAACAAAAAGTTTTGAAAATAAGAAATTTGAGGACCTTACAAAAGAAGAATTAGAACAATTCAACCAAAGAATAAATAATGTTAAAAACTGGCTAGACAATTACGGTCCTAAATTTGTCAAATTCCAAGTTATGAAAAAAATCCCAAGATTAGAATTAACTGACGAACAAAAAACATTTCTCCTAGATTTAGCTAATTTACTTGAAGAAAAAGACTTTACATCAGCTGAAAGCTTACATGATGAGATGTATGAAATTCTTAACTCACAAGGTTTAAAACCACAAAAAGCTTTCCAAGCTGTTTATAAAATGATTCTTGGACAAAAACAAGGCCCAAAAGCAGCTTCATTTATATTATCACTAGATAAAGACTTTGTGGTTAAAAGATTGAGAATGGAAGAATAATTTTATCTATTTTAAAAAAAAAGATAGAAAATAATATTTGAATATTTAATCGTTTATTGTTTGTTTAAATTTCAAAATTGAATTGAAAAGATTATTGTGAGCCAAATCTTTTTTATATCACGGAGCTAACAAAAATGAGTGATGAGGAAAAGGTTGAAAATATTGACGAAGAATTAAGGCAGCGGGAAATTAAAAGATTGACTAGTCCTCTGAATTATCCTAAAGGAATTTTTGGTGGAAGACCTACAGATATTGAAGGTAATCCTGTAAATAAGGACCATATGACTGGAAAAATTACTCTTGAACCAAAAAGAGGAATTTTAACTGATGATGAAATACTAAAATATGCTGGTGAATCAAAAACTGCCTCAAGAATTAGATTAAAAAGAGGAATAGGTAGTTTTTCAGATAAAACAAAACTACATAGAAATAAACTTCTTGTGATATGGTTTTGTTTGGGTTTTTATGTGTCACTAGTAGGAGGAATACTTATCGCATTTAGTATCTCAATTGTTGCCGCCCTATTTACTCTTATATTTTCACTTGGAATTCCAACAATTATTACAATTTATGTTTATTATTTAAAAAATTATAAGGAAAATGTGCCTGAAAAGCAAATTACGGATAAAAAAGAAGATGATTCAAAACCTGAATCAAATAAAACATCTTTTCCTAAAGATACATCTTTTTCTACAAATATACCCTCACTTAAAACTTATGAAAAACAAATCCAAGGATTAGAAAGTCTATATAAAATCAAAGAAAAACTTGCTCTTGAGTTGATTGAAAAACGTTTCACCCCACCACAACTAACCTATGATAGATTTATAGGAATAATAGCTAGCTGCAATCAAATTTTTTATAAACAAGCAGAATCTGCATTGAACATAATTAAAGTAGCTACAAATTGGAATGAAAAAGTTGAAAATGAACTTGAAAAGAGAATAAACACACTAAAATCTATAATAGAAAAAATAGACATATTAACAAATGAATTAGCTATTAACTTAAGTAGTTCTGATAATGAATCTTCAGATGAAGTAAAAGATTTATTAGATGACATGCAAATACTTGCTGATTCTGTAAAAGAATATGAATAATAAAATTTATAAATATTTATTGAATTAAATAATATTTAGATAAATTCTGCTTAGAAGAGATATTATGAATTTTAAAACTGAACTGCTATATCTTAAAGATAAAATAGAAAAAGCAAAAACAACAGAGGAATTAGACTATTTAAGAATAACTAATGAAAAAAAATATTGGTGGACAAGTATACTAATAGCTGGACTATTTTATGGTTTAAATGGAAAAATAGGAAAAATGATCATCACTTGGATTATTTCAGCAATTACTTGGGGAATCTATGGTCTTTATGTAATATATACTAGCTATAGAGATGAAAAAGAATTCAATGCAAAGATGGAACTTTATATATATACAAGAAAAAAAGAATTAGAAAAAAGTTATACTGAAACAAAAACTGACCCTCCAATTAGATTTAAAGAAGAAGAAGACGATATAGAACCCCAATCAATTAAAATTTCCTCTCCTAAAGATAGCTCTTTTTCTGAAAATAATTTATCATTTAAAGATTATGAAAAACAAGTAAATGAATTGGAAAATTTATATCAAATCAAAGAAAAACTTGCTCTTGAGTTAATCGAAAAACGTTTCGCCCCACCACAACTAACCTATGATAGATTTATAAATGTAATAAATAGCTGTAATCAAATGTTCTATAAACAAGCAGAATCTGCACTAAACATAATTAAAGTAGCTACCAAAGGAAATGAAAAAGTTGAGAATGAACTTAAAAATAGAGTAGATACATTAAAATCAATAATAGAAAAAATAGATGAATTAACAAATGAATTAGCTATTAATTTAAGTAATTCTCACGAACAATCTAATTCTGACGAAGTAAAAGATTTATTGGAGGATATGCAAATACTTGTTGATTCTGTAAAAGAATATGAATAATAAAATCTATAAACATTAATTAAAACTTTTTATTAAATTTACTTTAATATAATATAAATATTTTTAATTAAATTTACTTTAAAATAATATAAATATTTTTAATTAATTTAAATATAATATAAAAATTTTTAATTTATTATAAAATATAATATAATAACGATTTTTATTAAATAAATTTAAATTAATATAAATATTTTTAATTTAATTAATTTAAATATAATATAAATATTTTCCAATCAATTTTAAAAACAATCAGCTATTGAGGAAGAAAATGTCAGAAATAACTTTAAACAAATCCCAAGAAAAAGCAGTTAAATATTTCCAAGATAAACCTTTACTAATAGAGGCAGGCCCAGGTTCTGGAAAAACTAGAGTGCTTATTGAAAGAATTAAATTCTTGGTTAATGAAAAAAATATTAATCCAGAAAGCTTACTGGTAATTACATTTTCTAACAAGGCAGCTAAAGAACTAATGGATAGATTAATAGATAGTAAAAATGGTTTAGATAAAGAAAGTGTAAATAGGATGCATATATCTACTATTCATTCTTTTTGTCATACATTACTATCAGAATATGGTATTTCTTTTGATATTTTAGATGGTGAAGAATCCAACAATATGTTTATATATAAAAATTTGAAAAATTTAGGTTTTGTTGATGAAAAAACCTTTAAAAAAAGACATACTCCTCAATTAGTAAGTAAATATAACGAATTAACCTCATTTAAAGTAGACATTGATGAATTTGAAAAATATGTCTATGATAATTTCCCTGTAAGTGATGAGTATCTTGATTTTATTAAAGAAGCAATAGAAAATGAAGAAGATGAATATTTTAGCTTTCCAGAACAAGAAGTTAAAGATAATAATCTTAAGGATGATTGGTACAATGCGAGGTACCAACATATATGTGAAAGCTATAGGAAATACTTACAATTTTTAAATGACGAAACTTTAATTGATTACGCTTTACTACAAACAAGGGCATTAGAACTATTGGAATCTACTCCTAACATGGTAAGTGAGTTAAAATACAAGAATATTTTAATTGACGAATTTCAAGACACAGATCCAGTACAGATGAAAATTTTTGATATACTAATGAAAAATGCTAAAACTTTTACTGTTGTTGGAGATGATGAACAAAGTATATATGCATTTAGAGGTTCCTCAGTAAGATTTTTTAAAGAATTTGAAGAAAAATATAATGCTGAAGTAATAGCTTTAGATGTAAACTACCGTTCAACAGAGAGTATAGTTAAATTTAGTGAGAATTTCATTGAAAAAGATAGAGATTCTGATTCCGCTAAATCATTACATGCAGATTCTAGCAATGAAGGACCTGAAAGAAGTGTATATCATTTACACAATCAAGATAAAAATGATGAGGCTATTAATGTAGCAAAATTGATTAAGTTCTTAAAAGAATCTGGTAAAATATCTAACTATGGTTCTGTTGGTATTTTAAGCAGAGCCATTAGTGGAAAGAGAATATTATCCTTAGTAAAAAATTTAAAAAAGGAAAATATTCCTTACGATGTGGTTGGAAATCAAGATTTACTTGAAAAAGATGAAATTAAATCACTACTCCTTCTATTTTATTATTTAATTGAAAATGATGAAAAACCATATATACTGAATAAATGGGAATTTGAATGGATGAATATTTCTGGTTTTGCATCAGCAGCATTTAATGCTTTAAAAATTATTAATTTATCTGAAAACACTAGGAATGTTCTTTTAGAACTTGAAAAAAGGTATAAAGAAAAGGTCATGGAAACTGAAAAAGAGGTTTACAAAGAATTTGAAGGAAAAAATAGTAGACTGCGAAGTTTTAAAGGAGTGTTTAACAGAGATGAAGAAATTTTAATTGAAATTTTTAACAGAGTAAAGAAACCATTTCTTTGGAAGTATGATACTGAAATCTTAAGAGAAATTGGAATTACTGATGTTGAAGATTTAGAATTCTTTAATAAGCTTTATAATTTAAGAAAAGAACTTGAAAATCAAAGAGAAAATGACAATGTAAAATATGGGGATATTTCTACACTTTTAGAAGTGTTTTACAATCTTTTAGATATTAGTTCTTATTTCAACATTCCAAATATTGAAGATGAGGAAAACTTAGAAGAATTAGGTAATTTAGGAATAGTTTCTAAGATACTTTACAACCTTGAAGATGTGATAACAAGAACAAACCTTCGTACAATGTTTTGGTATTTATACTACAATCTGGAAAATTATGACTCTAAAACTATCGACCAAGAAGATGAAGTTCAAATAATGACTGTTCATAAATCAAAAGGATTAGAATTTCCAGTTATTATAGTTTATGGTCTTCAAGCAGATGTTTTCCCATCCAAATTTAGAAATGATGAAAATAAATTAACAGGTCTAATGGGAGTACCCATGTTTCCTGTGCCCGATGAATTTGCAGAGTATAAAGAAAATCTAACTCTTACAGAAAAAGAAAAAAATGAGTACTTAGAAGAAAGAAGAGTTTTATATGTTGCAATGACTAGAGCTGAAGATATTTTAGTTCTATCAACACGTTTAGATAAAAATGAACACTTACCAGTTATAAATGGAATAGATTTTAATCCCCTAATTCTTCCTAATATAAGTGAAGACTTTTCAATTTTACCAAAGACTCAAGGTAAACATAGGCAGACAGAGAAAGAAATTCTTTCACTAAGTTATACTTCACTGCAAAACTATGAAATCTGCCCATTTAAGTATTATATAAAGTATAATTTATTATTTACTGAATCTGAAACAATATTTATTAAAAAAGGTCATCTTGTTCATAAATTCTTAGATAAAATCCACAAGTCAATTAAAAATGATGAAGAATTTAACCTTGATGAAATGGTTGAAAAGCATGCTACAGAGAATGAAAGGGATAAGAATAAAAAAGAAATAGAGAATATTTACAAATATGTTGAAAAAGACTTAAAAGGTCTTAGAATATTAGACAGTGAAGTTCCATTTCAAATAGAAAAAGAAGACTGCATTATTGATGGAAAAATTGATCTTATCTATGAAAAAGATGGAAAAATAGGAATAATGGATTTTAAAACTAGCTCCACATTTAATGAAGAAGAAGTAAAACAACAACTATATATCTATTTAATGGCTTTAAATGAAAATCCTAATTATAAAGGTAAAATAGACGAGTTAGCTATTTATCTTGTTAATTCACAAAAAATAGAAACCTATAAAATAGACTATGCCTACTTGAAAAGTTTACAAACAAATATCCATAAAATAGCTAACGAGATTAATAATAATAAATTTAATAGAAAGCCAGGTGCTCATTGTAATAGCTGTACATTTAACTTTATATGTGAACAAAGTCCAATGCCAAGAGATATAAATAAGCCTAAAAGTGAGTTCCAAGGAGCAAATCTCGAAGCTATTGATAAATTAATCACAGCTCCTATGAGCGAATATGAAAACCTTCCAATTGATTCAACACCAGATGAAAACCTTCCAATTGATTCAACACCAGATGACGAACTTGTTGTTGTTAATAAGCCTGAAACAGAAGTAGGGATTCCTTTAGAAAAAGAGGAATTAGAAAAAATTAATAAAGAAACAGATGATTTAAAAGAAATCCTTAAAGAAAAAGAAGATTTAATAGGAATTTTTAAAGAAAAAGAAGAATTATTAAGAACTATTAAAGAAAAAGAAAATTTAATAAAAATCCTTAAAGAAACAGATGATTTAAAAACAATTAATAAAGAAACAAAAGATTTGGAAACAATTGTTAAAGAAAAAGAAAAATTAGAAAAAATTCTTAAAGAAAAAAAAGAAATGGAAAAAACCCTAAAAGAAAAAAAAGATTTAGAAAAAACCCTTAGAGAAAAAGAAAAGTTACTATCTGAATCCTTTAAAACAGAAATTTATGAATTAGAAAATCAATATCAAAGTAAAGAAAAAACTGCTATTGAACAAATCGAAAAACGTTTCACACCACCACAAATAACTTACAGTAGATTCATAGGACTAATAGAAGCTTGTAATCTAAATTTTAACAAACAAAAAGAAACAGCATTAAATATAATTGAAATAGGTACAATAAAGACTCCAAAAGCTGATGAAGAACTTAAAAAGAGATTAGATGCATTAAAATCAATAACAGAAAAACTTGAAGATTTATCAATTGAATTAGCTATTACTTCAGGCGAGAGTGGTGAAAAATCTTCAGATGAAGTAGAATTTTTACTTGAAGATATGGAAAAGCTTATTGATTCTGTAAAAGATTATGATTAAAAATTTATAAATATGTATATCCAAATTGTAAAAAATAAATTATTATTCCAAATTATAAAAAAATAAATTATTATTCCAATTAATATTAAAAAATTTATAATAAATTGTAAATATAAATATGATAAATATATAGATATAATAAAATATATTGAATAATAATTAATTAAAGCTAACAAAATATAATAAATAAAAAAATTTAAACTGAAATAGAGGTAATAGAATGGCAGAATTTTCACTTGATGTTAAAAAAATAGAAAAAGAAGTAGAAGATAGTATCAAAACTGAAGAGGAAAAAGTTGAAACTCCTGAAATTCAACAACAGGCTGAAAATAATGCTATTGAAATTTTTAAAGCTGATTTTGATAATCCTAGCGAAAGACAAAATATTTTAAAACCCTTAGATGATTTTGGTCTTTCTGCAATAAATAGATCTGCATCAAGAAATAAGCTTTTAGCTACTCGTTTTGTTGATTTTAAAAGAGGAGGGGAAGATGCAGGAGATGTTGGAGAAAAATTATCCGAGTTAACTATACAAATGAAAGATTTAGATCCTAGTATGCTTGACTTTGCTAAAAAAGGTTTTTTAGGAAATTTTTTTAATCCTGTGCGAAGATACTTTAACCGATATCAAAAAGCAGAAACTGCTATTGCAAACATAATAAAATCTCTTGATATTGGTAGTAGAACATTACAAAATGATAACACAACTCTTCTTGCGGAAGAATCTCATTTAAGGGATTTGACAAAGAAACTAATTGAAAGTATTGAATTAGGTAAGATGATGGATGAATCAATTGAAGCTCAAATTAAAAAAGCTGAACTTGAAGAGGTTGAACAAGCTAAAATTGATTTTGTTCGTGAGGAAATTTTGTTTCCACTAAGACAAAGAATTATGGATATGCAACAAATGATAGTTACAAACCAAAATGGTATTGTATCATTAAATGTCATAAGAAGAAACAATAAAGAGCTCATTCGAGGAGTTGATCGTGCTAAAAATGTTACAATAACAGCTTTAAGAACTGGTGTAATGGTTGCAAGTGCACTGTACAATCAGAAAATAGTTATGGAAAAAATCCAAATTCTTAATGAAAATACAGAACATATTATCGAATCTACCTCCAAAATGCTACGTGAACAAGGAACTGAAATACAAAAAAGAAGTATGGAAACAATGATTTCTCCAGAAGTTCTTAAAACCTCCTTTGCTGACGCTCTTGCTGCACTTGATGATATAAGTAAATATAAAGAACAAGCTCTTCCTAAAATGCAAGAAACTATTAATCTATTTTATGAAATGGCTCAAGAAGGTCAAGAAGCCGTTGAAAAAATTGAAACTGAAGGTCTTTCTCTTAAATAACTTTTTTATTAGATTTTATTTAAGTAAAATTTTATTATACAATAAATAATAAAAAAATACTAAAAAAATTATAAAAAAATAATCAATAATCAAATAAAGTAGATTGTTTTCTATTTTCAATTTCTGAATAATCTACTAATTTTTCTTTTATTACTTTAATATAGTTAGTATCAACATTGTAATTTTTTCTAATTTTATTTATTTTATTAAATAATTCTCTACTATAATCCCTACTAACTCTACCATTTTGATACATAGCTAATATATCTGGATAAAGTTCGGGATAATCATTTTTTATGAAATTAAGAAAAACTCCTCTGGTTTTACCATATAAATTAAGAGGTCCTGCTAATAGAGTATGTACATTTATCTCTTCTGCACTTTTAAACATATTCTCTATATGTTCATAGCTATCGGTTAAATAAGGAATTATCGGCATGAAATGTAAGCCAGTTGATGCATTAGTTTCCTGCCTGACGATTTCTAATACTCTCAATCTTTCCTCTGAGAAAGTTGCATTTGGTTCAAGGTCCATTTGAATATTCCAATCAAGTGATGTTATACTTACAGCTATATTAACAAAATTAAGATTGGATAATTCCTCAATTAAATCTAAATCACGAAGAATAAGATCTGATTTGGTAGATATAATAGCTGGATTTTTGTGCTTTATTAAAACTTCCAAGACATCTCTCATTATTTCATATTTTCTTTCAATTGATTGATAGCTATCAGTTACTGTACCTATAGCTATTATCTCATTTTTCCAAGATGGTTTAGATAGCTGTTTATCTAGCTCTTCTGCAACATTGGTTTTTATATAGATATTATTGAAAAATTTATTAGAGTTAGCTTCATTAGATGCAAGTTCTTTATATTTGGATTCTAAGTATTTGTGAGAATATAAAGCATAACAGTATTTACATTGATGTTCACATCCCCGATAAATATTTAAATCCCATTTATAAGGCATAGAACGTTTAGTCTTAGTACATGCACTCTTACAAGTAATTTCTTTATATTCCTGTTTCATATAATCACATTGATTGAATCATTAAATAATATTTTAAAATTAAAATTAAATTATTAATCCAAGGAAATGGAAACTAATGAAAAAAATATTTTTATTTTAATAAAAGTTTAAAATTCAAATCCATTTTGTAAGAATCTTCTCTCTATTAAAAGCAGACCTTATTAGAATAAATAAAGATATAGCTAAAATCAATAAGAGTAATGCAATACCAAACAGATTTAGAAGATTAGCTCCTATTAACTCTCTTTGAAGAGTTAAAAATAAAGCAATAAATGGAAACATGGTCAATACCCCAAGTTGTGAAGCAGACCTTACATCACTACTTCTTGAAGATATTAAAACATTCAACTCAACAGACAAAAAGGTTATAAAAGGAACTATTAAAAGTAGGATAATTCCCATATCCCAATTTGGGAAGAAAAAATAAGTTAATTTATCATAAGTGAAAATATTTATAAGTGACATGAAAAATATAGAGCTTAAATAAATTATAGAAACTGCAGGGATGAAAGCAGCAATTATTTTTCCAAGTAATAATTCTTCATCTGTGGTTGGAGTTGCTAAAAGTGTTTCTAAAGTGTTTTCTGTCTTTTCACCAACTATACTGTAAGAAGCTAAAGTTGGAGGTAGGAAACTCGGTAGCATTATATAAATAAATGAAAATGTATTTATTATAGTTTCAATATCTTGAACTTTAATAGAAGGTTCATTGATAATACTGGAAATTAATAAAGGAAATCCAATTCCAAATATTAAAGGAACTATAAGTAGAGATATTAGAATTTGTTTCTTTTTTACAAATATTTCAAAGTCTTTAGTAGCTATAGTCCAAGAATTTCTAATGTTCATAATATCCTCCAATTATGGTTCATAATATTGCCACTAATCTTCATAATATTTCTTTTAATGTGTATCTTTCCATTAATATTCATAATATTGTATTTAATCTTCATTTTCTTCCCTCAAAAATTCTAAATAAGTATCCTCTAATGAAGGATCAAACTTTTCAACATATTGAATACGACCACCTGCATTGACGATTGCTTCAACTAAGCTTGAATTTTCTTTTTCAGGGTTTGTAACATTAAAGCTTAACTTATTACCAGAAACTGTTATATTTTCAAATTGAGATTGATTTAAAGACTCTAAAATATTATTATCAACTTTTTCCAACTGTACAATGGTTTTTTTACCCCATACTGCTTCTTTTAAATCTTTTTGAGTTGATACTCTTAATAATTTAGTGTTCATTATTCCAATCTTATCACATATCTGTTGTACTTCCTCAAGATTGTGAGTATTTAAGAATATTGTTTTATCTTCTTTTTTTAATTCTATCAAAAAGTCACGAACTGTTTTTGAAGATGACGGATCTAAGTTAGCTGTAGGTTCATCTAAAAATAATATTTCAGGATCATGAATAAGAGCCCTCGAAATAGCTAACTTTTGTTTCATTCCTTTAGAAAATTTACCAACTAAGAAATCTTTTTTATCCCAAATTCCAAGCATTTTAAGGAAATATTTTATATTTTCCTCTCTTTCATTATTAGAAAGACCATACAATTTCCCATAAAAATCCAAGTTTTTATAAGCACTTAACTCATTGTAAAGACCAACATTATCTGGAATAAGGCCGATTATTTTTCTTATGTTTGTTGCATCTGCCTTTTCATTGATATTGAACCCAGCTACAGAAGCTGTTCCACTTGTACTTGAAATAAGGCAAGAAAGCATTCTTACTGTAGTGGTTTTTCCTGCACCATTTGGTCCAACAAAACCAAAAACTTCTCCTTCTTTAATTTTAAATGAAATATTATCTACTGCGGTTAAATCATCAAATTTTTTTGTGAGATTTTCAACTTCAATCAATTTGATTCCTTCTTAAATATAATTATAGTTATTTTTGATATTGAATATTTATTTTATATATTAATTATTCTTTATTTATAAAATATTATATATATTATTCTTTAATTATAAATTTTTATTATAAAATATACTTAAATATTAAATTATTATATAAATTATTCTTTAATAATAAATTTTTATATAATAAAGTATTATAATTATTAAAATAATATGTTATAACTATATTATAATATTTATGAAATATAATAATAATTAAATTAATATTTATAAAATTATAAATTATTAATTTCAATAACAACTACTTATCGATAATATGAGAGAATATAAACTCACTAAAACAAAAAGAAAAACAATTTCTATTAAAATAAATGAAGATGGTACTTTAGAAGTAAGAGCACCTACTCGATTATCTAAAAAGAAAATAGACGAATTTGTACAGTCCAAAGAAGGGTGGATTAACAAACACACAGAAGAAATTCTAAAAAAATATAAACTTAAAAAAGAATTCACTCTTAACTTTAATGATTATGTTACAATTTATGGAAAAAAGGCATATATTCGACCAATCGACGGAATCACTGCAAAATATGATGAAGAAAAAGAAGTATTTTATGTTCCCAGTATGGTAAAGTCGAATCAAATTAAAGAAGTTATAATCCAACTATACAAATTAGTAGCTAAATCATATATTCCTAAGACCGTCACATTCTTTTCAAAAGAAATGAAAGTAACCCCAACAGCAGTTAGAATCACAAGTGCTAATACAAGGTGGGGAAGTTGTAGTGGAAAAAACAGTGTTAATTTTAGTTGGAAACTAATAATGGCTGATGAAGAAACAATTGACTATGTTGTAGTTCATGAATTAGCACATATAAAAGAACACAACCATTCTCAAGAATTTTGGAAAATAGTTGAATCTATAATTCCAAATTATAAAGTGCAAAAAGAAAAATTAAAAGAATTAGGTGAAAAACTTAGTATGGAAGATTGGGATTTGAAATAAGTGTTAAAAATTAAAAAAAATAATGTTATGAGATTATAAAGAAAGATTAGATATATAATTTCTTTTTATTTTTTAAGGAAGAACACTCACAACACTATTTTAAAGATTAATTTACCTTTTCCCAATCAGCATAAAATCCATCATAAGATAAATAATTTTTTTCATCGTAATCAAGTATTGGAATTTGTAGTAGTACATTTCCACTAGAATCCTTTGTAAACTTATATTCCGCCACAGTATTAGGATAACCATTTATGTCTTTTCCACAGAACCTCCATTTAACATTTGTGAAAGTTATTTTCCCATCAGACACTTTATAATTCCCAGATTTTATATTCTCATTGGGCTGATCGCTATATAAAAATGTTCCATCTTCTCTAAAAGTGTAGTATCTATATTGGAAAGTAGTGCCAAATATCCAACTTTTCCATGTTCCTACTAATTTCTTCTCATCAGCAGTTAATACTTTGTTTGAAGCACTATTAGAAATTGAACTTCCTTTTTTCCATTGAGCATAGTAAGTAACTTTCTTTGTTGGTTTAGTGTTTACAGTTACCTTCTTTCCACCAGTTTTCTTAGTGTACCATCCTTTAAACTTATAACCTGTCCTTTTAGGTGTGGTTGGAAACTTTTTTATCTTAGTTCCTTTATTGATACTTTTTGAAAAGGTCTTTTTTGTGCCAATTTTTCCCCCATTAGCATTGTAGGTAACTTTCACCTTTTTAGATGCCGCATCAACAAATTGATCATTAGCTAACACAGTTGTAAGCATTCCTACAGCTACTATAACTATGATAATTACTGGAACTATCTTCTTTATTTTCATTGAAAAATACCTCCTTTTTATATAAACCATGTAAATATAAATTATTTATGCCTTATAAAACTTTTCACCAGGATAAATATGATTAAGGTCTGCATCCAACCTTGGATAAGCTATTTCTAGGTAACTACCACTACTATCAGAAGCGAATTTGAATTTAGTAGTCATAACATTATTTGACTCCCTAACTAGTCCCCAATTCCATTTTCTATAATTTAATCCAAATTTAGCAATATTCTGCTCTGTAGTGCCTGATAGCTTATACCATTTCATATTTTTAATATATACTTTCCCATTTGAAATTGAATATTTACCCACAAATTTTTCTGGAGTATAAGCTCCACTCATATCAAAGAAATTGAATGTTCCATCAGCAAAAAAATTATAAATCATAGTTTCTTTTACTAAATGTTTGTTACCATAAATATCACTAGGAGAATATTCTTGTCCTTCCCACTTCCAATTTCCAACAATTTTAGAAGCAGACGTTATTTTCTTCCATTGTGCATGTAAAGTAATTTTCTTTGTTGCTTTAGTTTTTACAGTTACCTTCTTTCCACCAGTTTTCTTCGTAAACCAGCCATTAAATGTATAACCTGTTCGTTTAGGTGTACTTGGAAACTTCTTTAATTTATTACCCTTATTAATACTTGTAGATACTGTCTTTTTTGAGCCAATTTTCCCTCCATTTGCATTGTAAGTAATTTTAACTTTTTTAGATGCTGCATCAACAAATTGATCATTAGCTAACACAGTTGTAAGCATCCCTACAGCTACAATAGCTATAAGAAGTACTGGCATAATGTTTCTTATTTTCATAAAATCATCCTTTATATATAAATTATCTAGTTATATGTAATTATAAAAAATTATATAATTAGATAATTCTATCTTATATTATAAAATTACTAATTAATAAAATTATCTAATAAAATAAAAAGCTCACAAAACTCTAATCAATTAAAAAAAAAAAAGAAAATAAAACCAAACAAGAAAATATAACTAAAAAAAAAAGAAAAAATAACAATTTCCAAAGAAATATGAGTATTTCTGTAAAAATAAAATAAAAAATAATAGCTATTTATCATTCATCTATTACAATTATACCTTCAATTTGATAAAAATCATTATCAAAGCTAACTATTTTGTTTATATCATTGTTTTTCATTACTACATAGGATAAATTATCAAAAAAACCAATTTTATTGATGAAAGTATAATCTAAAGCTTCTTTATAATGAATAATATCTTCAAGTACATATAACCTAGTTAAATAAGTATAAACTTTTTTTAAAAATTCATCACTCTGATTTAATCTTCGAAGTACTGTTAGAGTTTCATATATCGTCATTTCACTTATAGCTTTATTCTCTCTTTTTATTCTCCCCATTATCTTTTTAGCTAATTTGTGTTTTTTAGTTTTTGGAACAAATAATGCTACTAAAAAGCTTGTTTCTAAAAAAATCATACTATCGTGCTTTATCTAAATAAATCTTATTTTTTGCTTCTACTGAATCAATTAATTCATCAAATCCAGTATCAGTAGCTATTGCAATAATATCATTATAATCTATTTCTTTATTAGATTTTTTATAGAAAGGTAATTTGTGATTTATACAGATTCTTTCTAATTTTTCCTTTTCATATTCTTTTTTGTAATCTGTAATTACTCCTTTCTTTATAATATCATTTAAGACTATTTTTTCTGTTGTACCCTTGTTTTTAGCTATATTGCTAATTACATTTAATAAATCATTATCAATTGTTAATGTACCTGTATTATCGGCACTTATCTCCTTTATTTCATTAAATACTTTATCTATAGTATATCTAATAGCTTTACTATTGTCTTTTAAACTCAATTTTTCTTTTAATTGTTTTAACTGGTTTAATTCTTTATTATTCATTCTTAAGCTAATTTCATGTACCTTCTTAGTTTTCATAAAACAATATTTGTGACACATACTATATAAATGTTTCACAATTATAAATGTATCACATTTTATTAAAAAGAAAATAAAATAGTAATAATAATAATAATTAGTAAAAAAATTATAATCTTTTCTTATAACAAATAGCTTCAGAATCTCTTTTAAAAAATCCAAATCCTTCAATTATTTCATAATCAAGTTTTTTATATAAAACTTGAGAAGAGGAATTATGTGCACCAGTTACCAATATAGAAAACCCATAACCTCTATTTTTAGCTTCATTCTCTAGTTTTTCCATTATTGAAGTAGCTAAACCCTGTTTCCTATATGGTTTTTTAACAAAGACTCTCTTAATTTCTACAGTATCCTTAGAATATTCCTTAAAACTTCCACAAGCTATTGGACTGTTATTATCACTTTCATTAAAAATGAGAACTACAAAATGTTTTCCTTCAAGATTATTCACTTCTTGATATTTATCTACAATATCTCCAACATTTTCAAAGTATTCTTCCCAAAGCTCTTTATCTAAATTAATAAAGTACTCATTTTTCTCATCAGTAAAAAGATAGCTAATATTCATAAAATTCCTTCATAAAATCCTCATTAAACAAGTAAACCTACTTTGTAGTGGTTTTATTTCCAACTTTTTCTAATTCTTCTTCCCAAGCTTTAGGATTTTCCTCAATATACTTTTCCAAAAGTTCCCTAGATTCTGAATTATTTAAACTAACAACTTTAACACCATTACTTATAAGTAGTTTTTCTGCACCAAGGAGGGTTTTATTTTCTCCAATAACAACTTTTGGAATGTTATAAAGAATAACAGCACCAGAACACATTGGACAAGGTGATAAAGTTGTATAAAGAGTAGATTTTCTATAATCTTCTCCACTTAATCTACCTTTTTTATTAGCATCTTCAATGGCAGCTAACTCTCCATGTAAGATAGCTGAACTATTTTGAATAAGTTTATTGTGACCCCTACCAATAATTTCATTATCTTTAACTAAAACTGCACCAATAGGAATTCCATCTTCAGTTAAAGATTTTTTAGCTTCTTTAATTGCTTCATTTATGAAATAATTATTGTCTTTTCCAATTGTTTCATCCATCCAAACACCATTAATAGTTTATTAATTAATTGAGATAAGTTTATATCATAGCATAAGAACTTAAAATCAAATTTTACCATAGAATTTTAAATTAATGTCTGCAACTATATATTGTATATTATGTATATTAATATCTATATTAATTCATAGTATTGTTATATATTAATTATATGTGAATGAAAAAATACAATAACTTTTATATATGTGAATGAATAAATACTATTGTAATGAAGAGAAGATTTGAAAGAAAAACAAAATTTCATGAAAAAACAATATATTATGATAGTTCTAAAAGAGGATGGGCTATTGTAATAATGCCAGATAGTATACGGATTGATAATTTTTATTACCCTGCTCATTTACATGTCAAAGTCTATGGTATTCATATACCAGTTAAGTATAAAGAAATGGATGAAGTTGGATTAATCTTAAAATGTCATATTGCAAGAAATAATGGAAAAATTAATCTAAAAGAACTAAAGAAGGAGTTAATATGTTAGAAATAAAACTTGTTAGGAAACTTAAAGGAAAAGAATTAGTTGAAGACCTTAAAGCAAAATACAAATCTTTAGATAATTTAAAAAAAGTATTCGAAAAAAATAAAACAGATGCTAAATTACACATGGATCTTGATGACTGGTTATATTTTTCTGAAAATCCTGATGAAGAAGTAGAACAAGGAAAAATAATATATACTAACACAAAAGATCTTCAAACATTAGAAATTGATTTATTGAGTTTAATTAAAGAATATAAACCTAAATCAATAAGAGAACTAGCAGGACTAACTAACAAAGACTTAACTACTGTTCAAAGAAAAGTAAATAAACTAAATGAAAATGGATTAATAGAATTAATTGATGGCCCCAAAAACAGTAAGATTCCTACTTTAAACTATGATAAAATAGAAATATCCATATAAAATCTATTGAAGATAAAAAATACGTTATAATAATAAAAAAGAGAATAAAAAAATATATAAAAAAAATATATAAAAAAAATATATAAAAAAAATATATAAAAAAATATAAAATTAGAAAAAAAATAAAAATAATAAAGAATTATTAAAAAAAATTAATTTTCAAATCTTCTTCTATCTATTAATTCTTGACGTTTACCTTCGTTCCATCCACCAGAAGCAGATTCGGCTCGGCCAACTTGCTGAACATAACCAGTAATACGATCATACCATTCAACATCTTCACGTTCGCCACAGGTTGGGCAGGTATCATTCAATCCTTTCATTAGGGTTTTACATTTAATACAGAAACTTAAAGCTGAGCTATATGCCCAGAAACCAATGTCTGATTTTTTAGCTATTTTGTTGGTTAAACTCATTAAAGATTCTGGATTAGAGTAAGATTCTCCCATAAATGCATGGAAAATGTGGCCTCCACCAGTTAATGGGTGGTATTGTTCTTCTATTTTAATCTTTTCAATAAGTGATGCATCAGAATTAACTGGAACATGTGAAGAATTAGTATAATAATTAGCTCCAGATCCACCTTGAGTTATAACACTTTCAGGGAACTTTTCCTTGTCAAGTGTTGCAAACCTGTATGCAGTAGATTCTGCAGGAGTTTGTAGTATAGTCCATCTAAGACCAGTTTCTTTTTTAAGTTCTTCAGCTCTCTTATTCATGTATTCCAATATTTTAACACCAAACTTGTTAGAGTCAGGATTTTCGATTCCACTACCTAAAAAGGACATGAGCATTTCATTAAGTCCTACAAAACCAAATGACATAGTAGAATTTTCAATTCTATAGTAAATATCATCTTCTACATCTTGATTAAGGAAAGGTAACATATTATAATTATTCAAGCAATCTAATCCTTGTGCTCTTCTAATATTTAGTGTTTTAATAGCTAAATCCATATAAGAATCAATATATTCAAAGACTTCTTCCTCATCTCTAGATTGATAAGCAATTCTTGGGAAGTTTAAAGTTATATATGCAAGATTACCAGTTCTTAAACAGTCAGCATCCCAATCTCCAGTCCAGTTGTCTTGAAGACAAGTTCTACAACCCATGTAATTAGCCATTTTACCTCTATAATCAGGTAACATATTAGCAAAGTAAGCAGAACCATATTTAGCTGAAAGTTCATGAACTCTTAAAACATCATCATAATATTCATCTTTTAATGATTCTTTTCTGAGAGTATAAATAGTATTAGGGAAAAGGTGAGGTTTTCCATCTGCATCTCCTTCAAGTAAAGTTTCAGTAAATGCCCTCTGCAAGATTCTGGTTTCTTCCTCGAAATCTCCATAGGTTCCTACAACTTTTCCTTTAGGTCCATATGCAGTTTCATTTTTAAGAAAGTCAGGAACACTAAATTCTAAGTTCATACTTGTAAATGGAACTTGAGAGCCCCTAGCTGCATAAGCCATGTTAAGATTATATACTAACATTTGTACAGCTTGTTTGACCTTATCATATGGAAGTCCACTTGCAAATGGTGCAACAAATACATTCCAAAGAGACATACCTTGTCCTCCAGACATGTTTTGTTGTGCTGCAAGCATGATTTCTCCAGTGTGGTTCATTAAAGTTTCAATGTGATTAGGAGGTCCAGCTACAGAAGTGTGATCTCCAGTACCATCTACTTTAAGCCCCCACTTAATGAAAGTTCTAATATCATGTTGCATACAGTTTAATGGTCTTCCAGCGAAAAATTCCAAATCATGAATGTGTATATCTCCAGACATGTGAGCATCAGCTAATTCACCTGGAAGCATTTGTAATAAAGCATATTGTTTTAAAGCTTCATCAGCAACATATTTATGAACAGTTTCTGGATTGTGAATCATGTTAGCATTGTCACGAGATCCATTTTCAATTAATGTGGTAATATTGTAAACAGGAATACCTAAACGAGTGTATCTCTTTCTTAAATCTTCCAACCCAGCTTCAACCAGCTTTGTGTTTACAATCTCCCTTATCATTGGAGCTGTAAGATACTCTACATTAAGTTTTTTAAGTTCTTTCCAAACTTGAGAGGCAATTTCAAAAGCAGTCTCTTGAGAAGCACCTGTTTCTTTAACAAGTGTATTAGCTATTTTACCTAAGTCAAAAGGTTCTATTTTATCTCTTGAAGTTCTAACCTTCAATGTAGTAGTAGCTAAATATTTATTAGCTGCTTCCTCATCAATTTCAGATAATAATTCATAAACAAGTTTCTTTATTTCTTTAGTTGATATCCCATCATAAACAGATGAAACAACATCTGAAATAATCTTATCAGATTCGAAAAATGGAGCTTCTACCATAACTAAGGATTTAACTAATTTTTCATAGCTAAATTTCTCCATATATCCACTGTTCTTTTTGACGCAGACTTTTACTTTTTTTGACAAATTATCTGCTATTTTCGTCTCGTTTTGCATTGTTAACTCCCTAAACGATACAAAAATGCTCACTCATACTTATATAGCCTATATAATTGCTAATGCAATATAAAGTAAGTTTAGATGTTAAGTAAGTAAGGCTTACCTAAAATTAGCATTTTTATATTGTATTATATAAAATTAAATTATAAATTAAATTTATATATATTATATCCAATATTTATTTAATTAAAATAAATTATAAACCAAAATTTATCTAATTAAAGACCTAATTAATATATATTATAAATTTAATTTATCTAATTATAATTATAATTTATAAAATCATTAATTAATTTAAATTCATCCAAGTATTTAATAATATAAACATTACACTATATATAATTATATATAACGAAGTAGCATATAAACTATTTGGATTATCCAAAACAAGTTTATATAAATAAATGAATGTTCTTTATATTATTGAAATAAATACAAATTATTAGTAAATTATTATCTAATAATTAATAATTCACTAAATGAAATATATGTAAATTCTTACATATATATGTTGTTAAAGTATTACAAAATTGATAGTTTTTGAATAATAAAAGTGTCTTAAACAAATAATCACTCAACAAAGAAATCCAATGAAATTTAAACAAATACTAAATAAATAAAAATTAATTAAAATTGAAAAAATAATATATTTTTTAGATGTAAATAATAATTTTTAAACTTATATAATATCTTATAAATTTGTAAAAAACTTTTAAATTTATTATAAAAATATATAATTTATATAAAACCTAATTTAATAAAAAATTTACAATAATATATAGAAAGATGTGAAAATGATAGCTATAAGAAAATATCCAAAGAACTTTGCTTAGATTTATCACTTTCAAATAAAGAATCAATCCCAAATTCCTGAATTTCAAGTCTTTGAGCAAGATACTTGCTAACTGGATATTTAGCTACTAAATCCCGGGATATTTCTAAGTATTTTGTTACTGATCCTTTAGAAACACTTAATATAAGATTTTCTCCACATTTACATTTTCCAGTTAATGGAATACGCCTATATTTAGATCCACAACTTGTACATCTAACTTTTTGTTTTGAAAAAGCTCTTGAATTACCCATTATATCTGGTAAAAAGTGAGAGCTTAAAACTCCTTCGACAACTCCTCTTTGATCAACTGCTCTTATCTTTTCAGCTAAGTGAATCTGAGAATCAACTTTTTCTTTCATAGAAGGTAACTTTTTATACAAACAAAGGTTTGGACCTGCATGAATACTGGAAGTATTATGGGAAAACATTAAATCTTCATATTGTTTTTGTGTTCCAAGATGCATTCCAACATTATCAACAAAATCTAAAGCTTCAGAGGGTTTAACCTCTTCATATGTTTTTTCAAAAAATTCTTCAGAGAAATGGTCTAAAACATCAATATTATGGGATTCATCATCAATTTCTTCTGGATCTATTCTTGAAGATAAAACTAAAGGTGCATCCATACTTCCTCCACGAGTACTTGGAAGATATGTCTTTGAAAAGTTAATCAGGGCATCTAAAAGAAGCATAACAGAATCTTCATCACTATCACAGTTTCTTCTTTTAGCTGAATGGAAATAAGGATGAGCATAACAAGCAAGTGCACTTGTAAAACCAATGACTCTACCAAGAACTCCTGCTGAGGTGTGAGGAGCAAGACCGACAATTAAATGTCCAATTAAATCTTCTTTTTTCTGGACATTATAGAATCTATCCATGGAATAAAATCTATCTAATAAATCATCTATAAATCTAGCTACATTAACTAAATATTCACCACAATTGTTAGATACCACCACGTCTTGAACTTTTAATTCAATAATTTGATCTTCACTATCAATTGGGGCCCCATAAGCATCATTTTCATAACCCATTTCTTTTAACTTTTCCACAGTTACTCCAATTTCTTTAGGAATAAAATGTGTTAAAGGAAGATCAGTTGAGTCGTGCCTAATTGTAGCATCTTTAAATGTGAAAACATCATTTTTAGCTCTTAATATTCCTTTTTCAAGAGGTTCGGGAAGTTTAGATTCTGAAATCATACCTATAACTCCTTTTATTTCATCCAATCCACCTACACCTACTTCTTCAGAAGCTTTTTTAAGTAATCCTGAAAGATTAATGTTTTTCCTACCAGGAGCACCTATTTCAGTAGGAGCCCCACATGTAGGGCAAATAGCACGAAAAGAGCTAATTTTACATTTTTCATTTGTACAAGTTCGCCTTGAAATTTCCACATTTAATCTTCCTTTTTTAGCTGCTTCAGCTACCAAACGCCTGGATCCTCCAGCATTTCCAATAGGGAATAAAACATGTGGAGCAGGCCTCATTAAACGTTCCTTAGATTTTTCAGGACGCCCCACTCTTGTACCTATGTAAACAGGAGATTTATCTTTAATTGTAATATCTGAAATTTCATTTATAATATCCAATGAATTATTAATATTTTCATTATTATCTCTTAAAGACAGTATATCGAGACTTTTATTTTCAACAGAATTTTGACTATTTTCAACAGAATTTTGACTATTTTCAACAGAATTTTGACTATTTTCAACAGAATTTTGACAATTTTCAGCTGAATTAGGGTTAAATAAAGTATGAATCAAAGCATAAGCATCATCATAGTTTAAAATTATTTTAACTTCCTCTCGCCCAATCCTACCTTCTACTGTATGAGGAACACCGAGAATTTCCAAAATACGTTTTTGATAAGATAAGTCCAATTTAAGTTGACTATTTTCATCTTCTTCATTGAAATTATCTTTATATTTATTAATCCAACTAAAAAGAGCATTTAAATCATCAATAGAAACATCATTGTAAGAATAAGTATAAGCTGGGTGTAAAGGTACATTATAATAATTAGATACTGAAAAAGCATCTTTAGCTGAGATATAGCTAATTTCTTTATCTTCTAACTTAGAAAGATTTTTTAGATTTAAATTATTATTTAAACCTATTGTTTCGCCTAAATTCTCTTCTCCATTATACTTTTTGGAATTTTTAATAGTTTCAATCCACCATTCTTCACACCAGGCAGAAGGTAGAAGTCTTTGATTATTTCTTAAAAATTCTCCAAAAGCTACAAGCATATCTCCTAAAAATAATATTTCAGCTATATTACCTTTTACAGATTTAGCTTCTTTTACAGAATTAATCTTAACAACATCACCATTTTTTAACTTAACCAGAGGTCCTTCAATTGAATCAACAGGAACCACACAATTACCTTTTCCAGGTACTTCAATCTTTAACTGAGTTCCAACAGCTAAAAATTCAAGAAGTTCCATTGTAGCTGGATTAACCCCCATAGCTGCAAGTCCAGTATTCCTACTTCTTCCATAACGAAGTCTAAATCCTCCTTTTTCAGAAGGATGTCCTAAAACAGGTCTTCCACCTATAATATCTTGAATATATTTAGGTTCTTCTTTAGTGATTGTATCTTCTTCTACTTTAGCTTCATTTTCACCTTGAACTTCTTCTTTTACTTGACTTCCTTCATCAGTTTGAGTATTCTCTTCAGTTTTAACACCACTAGAATACTCTCCTAAAAAGTCCCATCCTTCAAGATTAAGACTATGAGCATATTTTAAAACCTTTTTAGATTTTTGAATAACCCCTTCAACCATAGCTAAAAGTGCTCCCCCACGAATATTATTGGTTTCAACACGTTCTAAATCTCTATGAGAAACATCTACATTGTCAGTTGGCTCACCAGTAACTTCAACTGCAATATTTCTAGCTGCAAGTCTAACTTCATCAGGTTGAGGAGAGTATTGGAGATTGGTAACTTCAGATTCATAAAGCTCAACTTCTTCGACATAACGTTCAACCTCAGCATCTATGGGTTTATAATCACTAAGCCCAGTAGCTACTTTAATATAATCTCCAAGAAGTACTGCAAGAGCTGCTGCTGTTCCACCTGCACTTCTAATAGGTCCTGCAAAGTAAATAGCTAAGTATTGTGTTCCATCAAAATTATCTTTTATTCTAACTTTAGCTATTCCTTCAAGAGGTGCAGCTACAACCCCTTCTGTTAAGATAGCTAAGCCAGTGCGTAATGCTTGATCAGCTAATTGTTCTTGTTTAGTTTCAAAAGTTTCTCCAAATGCTTCATAAAGTACTTTTGTCCCTCTTGAAGTATTTTGTTCAGTTGCAGTTCCATTAGCTAAAGCTTTTTTAGCTTCAATATCTTCATCCACGATTTGAGAGGATATTTCCCCAGCTATTTGAAAAGCTATTTCCTCACGAGAAATACCCTCATGGGTGGATTCAATTTCTTTCATCCGTTTAGCTACACCTGGAGGACCAATAAGCCCTTCTACTCTTTCAGCTAAATCCTTAGCTAAAGGAATTTCAGTTTTAGTTTCAACATCTTTTCCTTTTAATCGAGCTTCATTAGCTATCTTATAAAGCTCATGAGTATCTTTTTCTAAAGACTCAAAATATTCCATTTTTATTTTATTTCCAGAATCTGCCATCTTATCTAATACATCCATTAATTTGAATAATAATTTAGTGTAATATTTAGTAAATATAAAAAAATTTAATATAAATATATAAATAAACTACATAAAAAAGAATATTAAATAATAAAATGTAATTTTATATATTAGTATTATTATGTTTAAACTAGTATTTATTTTTAAGGGTAATGAACAGAATATTTCATAAATAAACTGAATATTTGTATTACTCATTATATTTTTTATTCTATAAAATATAGAAAATATATAATATATTATAAAAAAATTTAATATAAATATATAAAAATTATATATTATATAAAATATAATAAAAAAAATATAAAAATAATATATTATATAAAAACTAAAAAAAAATATAATAAAAAAAATATAAAAATTATATATAACCTGCAAAAAACCTAATAAAAATATAAGTATAAATATAATAAACAACATAATTAAATTAATATTTATAATAAACCAATTATTTATTATTATATAAAAATTATCAATAATAAAAATCCTAACGAGATGATAAAATGGCAAAAAAAGATAAAGGAAATGCACTTCCTCCAACAGGAGCCGGATTAGTCCGATATTTCGATGAAGAAAGTACTGGACCTAAAGTTTCTCCTGAAGCAGTAGTGATTTTCACAATAATATTAGGCGTATTCTGTCTTATTTTAAGGTTTTCAGTCTAGAATTCCTTAACTTTTCTTATTTTTTAATACTCTAAATAAATTTATATTCTAAAAAAAACTTATTTTAATTACTTTTAAACTTTAAATTAATTTATATTCTAAAAAAAAACTTATTTAATTACTTTTAACTTAAATTAATTTATATTCTAAAAAAAAACTTATTTTAATTACTTTTAACTTAAATTAATTTATATTCTAAAAAAAACTTATTTTAATTACTTTTAACTTAAATTAATTTATATTCTAAAAAAAACTTATTTTAATTACTTTTAAACTTTAAAATTCAAGCTATTTTCCAGTTCATAGCTAAATTATAGCTATGATTTAGATTTAACAAATATATCTAGTTTTTCAGCTACATATTTTATTGTTCCACCTTGTACAACTACCGAAAGTATAGTTATGAAAAATACAACATCGAATATCATGTAAGCTTGAGGAATACCTGCAACTAAAGGATATGTTGCAAAAACAATTGGAACTGCACCTTTAATCCCAGTCCACGATACAAAAATCTTTTCTTTTAACTTTACCTTAAATGGTATTAATGAAACAAAAACAGCTATTGGTCTTGCTAAAAATATCAATACTAAAGCTATTACCAAACTAACCCCTGCAGTTTCTAATAATTTGTTTGGAAGAACAAATATTCCTAAAAGTAAAAACATTAGAACTTGCATAACCCAAGCTAACCCTTCAAAGAAGCTTAATTGATTTTTTCTATTAGGAAGTTTAGCATTTCCAATAAAGAGCCCAGCTATATAAACAGCTAAAAATCCATTTCCACCAATTAATTCAGGAATCGCAAAGGTTAAAATAGCTATAGCTACTAAAATAACAGGATATAAACCTTTTGCCTCTAGATTGACTTTTTCTACTAATTTTCTAAATAATTTACCTGAAAGAAATCCAAAGATTCCACCAAGTACTAATGATTGTATAAATACTATTATAATACCTAATATAGATGTTGTAGGATGAATCATTAGATATAAAAAGGATGTGGTTAATATATAAGCCATTGGATCGTTAGCTGCACTTTCAAGCTCAAGAAGTTCTGATAAGTTATTTTTTAGCTTAATTTTACCCGATCTAAAAATAGAAAATACTGCAGCAGCATCGGTAGATGAAATAATTGATCCAATAAGTAAGGATAGAATTATGTCCACACCTAAAATAAGATGAATCATTACACCAGTTACAATAGCAGTAAGAAGAACACCTAAAGTAGCTAAAGATGCTCCTTTTGAAGCTACTGGTCTCATTTTTCTAGTATCAGTATCTAACCCACCTGAAAACATAATGATGATTAATGCACATATACTGACATACTGAATTATAGTGTATGAAAAAACAGACTCTGCAAAATAAGCATTTCCATTAAAAAATAAACCTAAAAGCAAAAAAACTATAAGAGTAGGTATACCAATAAAAGAAGATAATTTGCTTAACATAACACCAGCTAAAAGTAAAATTCCTATAGCTAATAGTATTATTTGTATATCAATCATTGTTTAAATTCCTTAGTAAAATCATTTCTTTATTGTTGGTTAAATAGTTGAAAATTAGTATTAACTCTAATACAGTAATTTATTAATTTATATTAGTTATAATTAATATATTTTTTTTATTATTTAAGTTTTTATATTAAATTTTATAAGATTTATTGAAAATAGTTAATTTAATTCAGGTTTAATTGAATTTCCATTAAAATTTGATTAAATATTATATCCATATTTAAATAGATATTGTTTCAATATTGAGAATAGCTATAGCTCCAACAGCCTCTTCGCCCATATAAAAACGAAGGTTATCTTTATCAAATTGAACTTTATTAAAAGCTATAGTGACATTGTTAAGAAAAACATAGTGTGATTTTTGATAAACATAGCAAAATGTATCATTTTCCTCATTAACAATAGGTTTTAGCTTATTGACTATTTCAAATTCTTTTATTTCATTAAAAATCTTTAGTAAATCTTTTTTATTTGTTATATTAATACACTCCCAAATATTAATCAAAATTAAATAAATCATTTATCAATATCAAATCAATTATTTATCAATATTAAATTAATTATTTATTATATCTATCATAAATATATTTTACAATATCTTCTGCCCAAAAAGGAGCATTATTTGGATCTACAGTAAAAATCCGTTGGTCATCATCAAGTTCTCGTAGCTGAATGAAAAATGGATCTACATTTATGTGAAGTTCTCTCCACCCACCATTTCTCCAAACTCCTTCTACAAGATTACCTTCTTTGTCGATTACACCTGCTTCAATGAGTTCTTTTTCAGGGTCCATTTTTCCATCACTTGTTTTATAATTGATTTAATAATCTTTTTTTTTATATATATAATATAATATAAATTTTATAATATATTAATTTTGAATATAAAAATTTTATAATATATTAATTTTGAATATAAAAATTTTGTAATATATTAATTTTGAATATAAAAATTTTATAATATATTAATTTTGAATATAAAAATTTTATAATATAAAATTCAATTATATAAGATTCAACCTTTTAAAAAATACCACGAAAGCAAAATCATCCATAAAAATCCTATTATAATAGTAATCCTTTCTAATAATCCTGCATAGTATTGTAATCCTCCATAATGTAGGATAGCTAAAGTGGTTAATAAAAATACAATTAAAGAGGAAATTCCTGTAAATAATGTATAGATCCTCCATTTTAAATCTTCCTTAAATTTGAAATATTTATCCATTGCAAAACAAGCTAAGGGTAATCCTACAAATAAGAAACCAGCAAATATCTTGTGAATAATTCCATAAAAACTTGGACCTTCACCTGAAACATATAGCTCTGGTGGAAAACCATTTATTGGGTCTGTAACAAAAATACCTGCACCAATGAGTCCTATTCCACAAATGATTATAAAGAAGGGAGTTAATTTTGAAAATTTTTCAGTTTTTCTCAATTTAAATAATCCATATCCAAAGAAGATAATTAAAGCCCCTGCAATTAAAAAAGTAAGCGTTTGCACCCAACCTTCTGGCCCAATAGCTAAAGCACTAATAGTAACCATTATTGGATTATATCCTTCTCTAAGTCTTTCTTGAATAATATAGGAAAATATTAAAAAAATGGGTCCAATAGCTCCACATAAAATCAACAACTTATTAGCTAAACTTGATTTAATATTTTCATTCACAATATCACTCTTTAATAGTCAAAACACAAAGTTACTTTCTAAAAAAATACAAAAAAATCACTCTTTAATAGTCAAAACACAAAGTTACTTTCTAAAAAAATGCACAGAAAGGAAAAACATCCATAAGCCACCAATTGTAAGGGTTATTCTTTGTAATAATCCTGCGTAATATTGGAGTCCTCCATATTGTTGAAATCCAAGACTTGTTATGAAAAATGCTATCAAAAACAAAATTCCTGTTATAAAAGAATAAATTAACCATTTTAAATCTCTTTCTCGAGCAAAATAATCCCCCAATACAAAACAAGCTAAAGGTAATCCAAAGAATAAAAGTGATGAAAATAGCTGATGCATATTACCATCAAAACTTGGATTTTCATTAAGGAGTGGAGTTCCTGCAGGATAACCATTCATAGGATCTGTGGTAAAACACCCAGCTCCAATTAACCCAATTCCACAAACTATTATAAGAACAATTCCCCATTTTGAGATTCCTTCTTCTTCAGTTTTTCTCAATTTAAATAACCCATATCCAAACAAGATTATTAAAGCTCCAGTTATGAAAAAAGTAATGGTTTGTATCCAACCTGTAGGTCCAATAGCTAAAGAGCTAATTGGAATCATCATAGGATTATAGAGTGGTCTAAAAGTTTCTTGAATAATCCATGAAAGTGTAAAAAATAATCCTGCAATTGCTCCACATATTACTAACCATCTATTGCTTAAATTTGATTTAATACTTTTATTATCCATAGCTATCACTCTTAATGATATTATTTTATCTAAATAGGTTATATCTTTAATATATTATTTAAAATTAATTATTTATTTTTTAAATAAAAATTATAAAAATATAATATAAAATTATAAAATATAATATAAAACTAATAAATTAAATAAAAAAATATAACTAAAAATT
>Ga0082212_10000156_pt1 | contig 100239 bp, 101 predicted proteins | sample TergutNt197P3_FD_71548 | JGI IMG/M metagenome (GOLD analysis project Ga0082212, IMG submission 71548) | Neocapritermes taracua P3 segment gut microbial communities from Petit-Saut dam, French Guiana - Nt197 P3 | ecosystem: Host-associated > Arthropoda: Insects > Digestive system > Gut ...
GGTCATGAATGTGTTCAAATTGGACCAGTCGCCCATCACTTCGACCACGTCGATTTCCATATTGAATCGCTCCTCCACTTTGCGGTTGCGCTTGTACACGTTGTCGTTTATCACCTCGCCCGTCTCGCCCTCGCTGAAAAATTCATAGTTGCGCTCAGTCCTCGACAATATGGAAAACTTACCCCCGCCGAGATCCGCTTCCGGCAGATCGTCGCTTATATCCCTGGGATCTTTTGCCTCTTGCCCGGCTTCATCGCCGTCCTGATCGTTTTGCGCGTTTTCGTTTTTGTCATTTTTGTCATTTTCGGATTTTTCGCCCGCGCACGAAAACAAAACCCCGCACAAAAACAAAGTCGCCAAAATCATCGCCAATTTCTTCGTTGGTCCCATCCTTAGCAAACATCCTTTCTTGTTTCACTCACTCAAATTTTTAAAATCCTTTTTGCATTCCCGCCCAAAATCGCAGATATTTCGCTTTCCGCGAGCGGGAGGCCTTTTAAATGTTCTATTTCCGTTTCCGCGTCGCTCCAGGGGGAATCCGAAGCGAAAAGTATTTTATCGGATCCGTGCTTTTTTGCGATATTCAAGAACCGCGCTTTCGAATAGTATTCGAATCCCATGGATGTGTCGAGATAAATGCCGCTTCCCGCCAAATGCTCTTCGACATCGTCCCACTGCGCATGGCCGCCGAGATGCGCGGCTATCATGACCCCGCCCTTTAGTTTGGCGGCGATGTTGGCAAACTGCCGGGGCGTGCTCCTGTACGGCGGCGGATATGCCGGGTCAAGCCCGGCGTGGTGCAGCAAAATCAGGCCTTTGGCCAAGGCATAGCCGTATATTTTGAGCATTTCGCCGTCGTCTAAAACAAAATCCTGATATTCCGCGTGAAACTTTAACCCTTTCAGCCCGAGTTCCGCCACATGGTCGATGTCCTGCTCATAGCCCCCTCCGTGCGGATATATGCTGCCAAAGCCGATTATGCGATCAGAGCATACGCTTTTGACCCATTCGTTCGTCTTTTTTGCTTGGGACTTTTTGGTCACCACGGGGCAAATGACAGAGGCGTCGATGCCGTGGGCGTCCATATACCCGATCAGCCCTGAAACCGTCCCGTCGTGAACGGGTGTGTACAAATTGTCTATTTCCCCCGTGAGCTTCGCCATCGCCCTCGGCGCCAGCTCATCCGGAAAAACGTGCGCATGAAAATCGATAACCATATCATCCCCCTCAACAGAGCCATATATCAAACGGCACTAATACTTTGTAACAATTTTTTTAAATATAGGTTTTGCGACTTCAAATTGGATTATTCTGTTTAATATTGTACAACAAATCCGCAAAAAAAGCAATTAACAAATATTTAATTTTTTGAGGACTGTTTCAGTCAGTGTATGTTTTGACATTATCCATCGGTAGTTCTATTTTGAAAAATTCATTCTATTGTAAATTTTTCAATCTCCTTGACATGAATCGCAATTTGTGGTAACATAAAGCATATCAAATCATTATGAAATTAAATGGAGGGGCCACGTAATGAAAATATTGAAAAAGGGTATCATATTTATATTATGCTGCTCGCTTTTGGCGGGGCTTCCGGGGATACTTTCCGGCTGCGGCGACGGCGGCAAAACCACGGGCGAGGGCGCCGACGGCGAAAAAAGCTCAAATGCGGCGGCGGATGAGCCCGGATCTGCCGAAGCCGGCGACGGCCTGTTTTACGACAAAGTTCCGGAACTCGACTTCGGCGGGTATGAGTACAGGATCTTGCAGGGCACATACGACAGGGGCGGGGTGATCATGTTCCCCGAGGAACAAAACGGGGATGTGCTCAACGACGCGATGTTCGCCAGGGACAGGGGCATCGAGGACCGCTTCAACATAAAGATAACGGCCGAGACGATAGACCTTTTCCAGCTCCAGCCCGCAGTCGCCAAAAACGTCAAATCGGGCACGGATTCCTACGACGAGTACATGATGATCGACAGGGACGCTTACGCGGCGGTGGGCTCTAATCTGCTGTACCCGTTCGACAAGCTGCCGTATATAGATCTCTCGCAGCCCTACTGGTGCAATCTCCCCAACCAAAAGCTGACAGTCGGGGGAAAGCTTTACTGGGGCTTCAACGACAACATGCTCTCGTTTTTCGAGGCGGCGGTCGTGATGTATTTCAACAAAAAACAGGTCGCCGACCTCGGCATGGAAGATCTGTACGGGCTGGTCAGGTCCGGCAGCTGGACCCACGACAAATTTTATGAATTCGCGAAATCCGCGGCGAAAGATTTGGACGGCGACGGCAAGATGACCGGATCCGACAACTGGGGGCTTGTGAGCGAAACGGATTACCTGTTCCCCTGTTTCTGGATTTCGGCGGGGATAAACTTGGTCGAAAAGGACGGCGGCGACATACCGTATTTCGCCGTTCCCGGAAACCAGAAATTTTTTGACATAGCCGAGCGGGTGGTCGACGAGTTCAACTCAAACGAGGGGATATTCGTAAATTCGCAGACAACTTCCACATTGTCGGCATACGGAAGCAATTCGGCGGATTCGAGGATAGCGTTTTTCAGGGACGGGCACTGCTTGTTTAGCGTGGGCGAGACCTCCGAGATGATAAAGCTCAGGGACATGCCCGACGATTTCGGGATCGTGCCCTTTCCAAAATACGCCGCCGACCAGCCCCAATACTACACGAGGGTTTGCGTGGGCTTCCCGTTTGTGATCCCCGCCACGATCACAAATCCCGAAATAGCGGGGGCGGTGATGGAAGCCATGGCTTGCGAGTCGCGCAACCAGATCATACCGGCGTATTACGAATCGGCCTTGAAAAACAAATATTCCCGCGATGCGGACACCTCCGAGATGCTCGATCTCATATTCGACACGAGGGTCTACGACTTAGGCGACACCATATGGTGCATGACGATAAGGATCGGCTATACCGGAGTGTTCACCAAAGGCGAAAACACCTTCGCCTCGTTCACCGAGAAAAACGCGGACAAATACATGAAAGACATAGATAAATCCGTCACCGCGATTTTGGATAACAATTGAAATGAACAAATATGAACGATAGTTCATATGCAGTTCATTCGCATGCTTGCATAAAATAATGAACAAATATGAACGATAGTTCATATGCAGTTCATTCGCATACTTGCATAAAATAAATCACAAGAAAGGCGCTTTGTATATGTGGATCGATGAAATCGCGGATTTGAAATCCGGCAGGCTGCCATTTAAATTCAATTACGACGGAAAATGTTCGCGCGGATTTTTGGACAAATGGAAAAAAGAGATAACGGCAACCGGTCACGCAACGAATACAGTCAGCTATTTCGAGAACGATAAAGAGGGAGGCCTCGTCATAAGCGCGAAAATCACCGCGTATGAGTTCTGCCCCGCCTTCGATTTGCAAATAACGCTCGAAAACACGGGCAAATCAAACACCAAAATGATCGACGGCTTTTCCACGCTGCATTTCGAGGCCGATTCCCCGGCAAAAGAAGGGTCTTATGCGCTGCACAAGGCAAAAGGGGGGCTGTCCACCCCCGAGGATTTTGTCCAGGAAAAAATCACGATAAGCGACGGCGAAAGCTTCCTGCTCGAGACGTCAGGTGGCAGAAGCTCCAACAAAGACCTGCCCTTTTTCAGGCTCGACACGGGAAGGGGAAATATAATCGTGGCGGTGGGCTGGACGGGCCAGTGGAAATGCGAGCTGAAAAACCAAAACAAAAAACTTGAAGTCTCAGCCGGGATGCCGAGGTCGCATTTTGTGGTATATCCCGGCGAAAAGCTGTCGCTTGGCTCGATGGTGGCGCTGTTCTGGGAAGGCGACCCGGACGAATCCAACAACGCTTTCAGGCAGCTGCTTCTCGACCGCTACATCCCCGCCCTCAAAGAAAGGGGCAAAGAGCCGTATATTTTTTGCAACACGTGCTTCACGCGCGGGGGCGGCTGGCTCAACGAATGCGACGAACAAAACCAGATAAGCCTCATAAACTCCCTTAAGCCGCTGGGCTGCGAGAGCGTGATCACCGATGCGGGGTGGTTTTCCGGGGGCTGGCCTTTCGGCGCGGGAAACTGGGAGCCCGACCCAAAAAAATATCCGAACGGGCTAAAGCCGGTGGCCGAAGCCGCGAAGTCGCAGGCGATGAAGTACGGGCTGTGGTTTGAGCTCGAAAGGGCGGTGACAAATACAGAGCTCGCGGCAAAGCATATCGACTGGCTGCTTCGTCTCGACCCCGCCGCCGGCGAGCTGCGCGAAAACGAAAATATGCTGCTCAATCTCGGCATTCCCGAAGCTGTCGATTATATCTACAATATCGTCGATGACAAGATAAAAAACGACGGCATCGAATGCTACAGGCAGGATTTCAACCTCGATCCCCTTATCTACTGGGATTCTCACGACGCCCCCGACCGCGTCGGCGTCACTGAGATAAAATATATAAACGGGCTGTACGGCTATCTCGACAGGATAAGGGCGAATTTCCCCGATGTATTCATGGACGGCTGCTCCTCCGGGGGAAGGAGGATCGACATCGAAACGCTCAAGCGCTTTCATACGCACCAAAAAACGGATCTGTGGTTCAACCGGACAGTAGACCAGAACTCCCTGTTTTCGCTCTCGCACTATATCCCGGGCGCGGCGTTCACGGCGCACATAAACCGCTATGACGATTATTCTTTCAATTCCGCGATGGCGGCCACCCTGTGCCTCGGCTGGATTGCGGACAGCGGCGAAGAATATATGGGTAACGGCATATTCGAATTCGGCAGGGCAAAAGAGCTGATCGAAAGATACGAAAAAGTGCGCCCGTATCTCAACCGCTCCTTTTATCCGCTCACGGACCCGAACGCCAATAGCGACGCGGCGATCGCCTTTGAATTCTTTGACAAAGACACAGATTCCGGCGTTATATTCGTATTCGCCAGAGAGCAATGCGAAAAAGACAAACTGGAGATAAAGCCAAAAGCGCTGAGAGATGATTTTGAGTATACATTGACCAACCTCGCCACAAATGAAAAATTTGCGGCAAACGGCAAAACTTTGAAGTCCGGCTATGCGGTCGGTATACCCGGGCTGCCATTCTCCGCGGTGATCCATATTGAGCGCATATGTTAAAATTATTATAGAAAGGGTCAAAATATTATGGAAAAAATATGCTTTAACAAGTCATGGCAGTTTTCAAACGGCAGCGTCCCGTTCGATTTTTGGGGATATGGAGGCAAAGGCGCGAAAAGCGTGGATTTGCCCCACGATTTCATGATCGAGCAGGCGCGCCGCCCCGATTCTTTGACGAGGCGCGACGGGGGATATTTCCCCGGCGGGGCTGGGATCTATACCAAGAAGTTCTTCGCGCCGGACGAATGGAAGGACAAGACGGTTTCTGTCGAGTTCGAGGGCGTTTACATGAATGCGGAGATAAGGCTCAACGGCAACGTGATCAAGCGCCAAAATTACGGCTACACCACTTTTTTCGCGAACTTGGACAAGTTCATCAAATACAACGCCGATAACGAGCTTTGCGTGACGGCGGACAACTGCGCAGTGCCAAACAGCCGCTGGTACAGCGGGGCGGGCATATACAGATACGCCTGGCTCTATGTCTCGCCAAAAACCCACATAAATTTCAATGGGGTGTACGTAAAAACCGAATCGGTAAATGACAGCTTGGCACTCTTGCGCATACAGACCGAAATATGCAATAAATGCGAAAAAACGCAAGACGACGCAATCGAGCACATCGTAAAAGAGCGCGAAAGCGGGCAAATCGCGGCCGCGCTGAAATTGAAATCAAGCGGAGAACCGGCAAGCCTCGAGATAAAAAACCCGAAAATATGGGATATAGACTCCCCCAACCTATATACTCTGACCACAAATTATTACATCGGGGATCGCCAAATCGACACGGCAGTCACCACTTTCGGGATACGCAGCTTTTCGATAGACTCCAAGGCGGGCTTTGTTTTAAACGGCAGGCCGCTCAAATTGAAGGGCGGCTGCGCCCACCACGACAACGGGATCTTGGGCGCGGCTTCGTATGCCCGAAGCGAGGAGAGAAAAATCGAGCTGCTCAAAAAAAGCGGATTCAACGCCGTGAGGACCGCGCACAATCCCCCTGCCCCGGCGTTTTTGGATGCCTGCGACAGGCTGGGGATGATTGTGATGGATGAGGCGTTCGACCAGTGGAGATGCGCCAAGACGCAGTTTGACTACCATATAAATTTCGACTCCGACTGGGAACACGACGTCCGGAGCATGGTGCTAAGGGACAGGAACCACCCCTCGGTGATCTTCTGGAGCATAGGAAACGAGATAGTGGAGCAAAAAGGCGACAGCGGCGCGCCCGAAACCTCGAAAATGTTAGCTGAGACCATAAGAAAATATGACGACAGGCCGGTCGGCATGGCGATCATGCCCTATGACAGAAGCCTCGCCTCCAACGTCGAGGGCATAGATTCGGTCGTGGCTCCGCTCGATTTCGTGGGTTACAACTATATGCACGGCGACTATGAAAATCACGGCGAAAAATATCCGGACAGGGTGATAATAGGCACCGAGACCGTCCCCAAGGAGATCTGGCAGTCGTGGGAGGCCACGCAGAAAAACCCCCACGTGATCGGGGATTTCGTGTGGACTTCAATCGACTATCTCGGCGAGGCCGGCATAGGCCAGGCGTATTATTCCGAAGAGCGGCCCGAAGTGGAGTCGCATCTCTACGATTACCCCTGGAACCAGGCGTACTGCGGCGACATAGACGTGTGCGGGTTCAAGAGGGCGCAGTCATATTACAGGGATATTTTGTGGGGCGTGTCCGACAAGCCCAAAATGTTCGCGCGGCGGCCCTCGAAATATTCCCGCGAATCCGAAAAAACCACTTGGTGGGGCTGGAACGACTGCATAGAAGGCTGGGACTTCGATATCGCGGAAGGCAGCCTTGTGACCGTCGATGTATACTCGCCCGCTGCCTCCGCCGAATTGTTTTTGAACGGGGAATCGATTGGAAGCTGCGAGTTAAAAGAGCACAAGGCGAGCTTTGCCGCGCCGTACAAAAAAGGCGAGCTGAAAGCCGTGGATTCAAACGGCAACGAGGCGGTTTTGAGCAGTTCCAAAGCGCCGGCGAAGATAAAGCTCACAGCCGACAGGGACAAAATCGGCGCGGAGGGAGATCTGTCGTATGTGACTGTGGAGATCGCCGACGCCGATGGCAAGATGGTGACAAGCGCCGAAAACGCGGTGCATTTCGCCGTCGAGGGCGATGGCATCCTTTTGGCGGTGGGTTCCTCGAATCCGAAATCCGACGAGATGTACGTGGGAAACACGCGCAAAGCATACGACGGCAAGCTGATGGCGGTGGTGAAATCGACCGGAAAAGGCGGCATCAAGCTCACGGCGATCTCGGACGGGCTGGAAAAAGCCGAAATCCTAATAACCGCAAACTGAAAAGCAAGGCAATCTTTTTTGCAGGCGAAGAGAACCCCGCAAACTGTGCGGGGTTCTTTTGCCGTTTTAAGCGCCAAATAATTCTCATACAAGCAGATTTTTCAGCCAGTCAACTTTTTCCATTGTGAACTCGCCCGCATGTTCGCCGAGGTTCACGCGCATGACGTTGAACTCGTTGTTTTCCTTTCTTTCGCCGAGATACAGATAGTCGCCGATGACAATGCCGAAATGGCTTTTCATATCAAGCAGCCGCTCTATGGTTTCGTCTTCCGATGAAATGCGGTACAAATAATTGTCGTTTTTTACATAAAAATACACATATCCGCTTTTTTCGAACAGGATTCCGCCGAACTCATTTCCCGTGTGTATTTTTTTCGCCCCGCTCCCGTCTTTGTTTGAACAATATAAGTCGCGCTTGTACGGGCTGCCTTCATATGTATCGTCTTCTTGCTCATACATCAAGTCATAAAAAATCTTTTCGCCCGAAAGATATATCCGCCATATGCTCGATATATATTTTTTCGCGAACGGCGTGTCCATTGTTTCAAAATCTTCGTCGTCTTTTTTTTCCTTGGGTATTTTGTACAGCGTTGACCCCGACAGCACGTACAAATATTCGCCGTCAAAACAGAAGTTCCCCCATATTTCGCCGTAATAGGTCAGCTCCAGGTTTTCGAGGCTTATCGCCCAGATCCCTCCCCAATATAATTTGACGAGATATATTTCGTTGTCGTGTATGATGTACTGGTCGATATCATAAAGGCCGAAAATATCCTCGTCGATTTCAATCTTTGACAAGTTCCCGTTGTTTGGGTCGATTCTGTAAAATCCTTTTGCTTTTGTTTCCCGTTCCAAAAAATATATGAAACCATCGCAGTAATATATATTGTTGACAAAAACATGATCATGGTTTTCGGCGGAAAATATCGTTTCCTTGTTGCCGCCATCTTCGCTTATTTTATGCACATTGCCGTTTTCGTCCAAAAAATAGATTATCTTGCGTTCTCTGTCGTATGTGTATTTGTATGATGTGTTTGGTTCAAGAGAATACAAAACCTCGACATTGAAATATATATGTTCCTTTGTCGCAGGTTCATTTTCTTCGTCCGTTGGCGCAGCCTCGCCGCACGAGCAAAAAAAAGCAAAAGCGAGCGTCACGCATATAAATATTTTTTTCATACAACCCCAGCCCTTTACTATTTACGGATTTAATATAGCACATGGGATTTATTCTGTCAAGCGTTTCCGCGCTTTTTTATGTGGAAATATTCATATTTTTGTGGTACGATGTATATCAAGAAATTTATCAGAAATGGAAAAATTAACCGATTTATGAAAAAAAGAATTTTATCAATTATTTTGGTGATATTTATAATTGTTTTAATCGCTTGCACCAACGACAATAACAATATGCTTGACACGACGACAAATCCAACGGAAACCGATGCACCCAACGGACAAACTTCTCACGGCGGTGAACAGCCAACAGAAACAAAACCTCTTGAACCCCAACAGGAACCGGAATTTGCGGCAACCGGTTTTATGGATAAATTTATCGCCGGCGATATGTCAGGCATTTATGAAATGTGGTCTGAAGAAACAAAACCCCTTGTAAGTGAACAATTATTTGCAGAAATGCGCTTTGACGGCATTGAACGAGCGGGAGAATTTATCAATTATGTTTTGACAGAAACCGAACAAATTTCCGCCGGAGAAATAAACGGTATTCGTTTCCGCTTTACCGCGCAGCAAAAATCAGCAAAAGTAGTTTATGGAATTTTTATTGATTCTGCGGGTGAGGTTGCAGGATTTAGCGCAGTCGATATTGATTTCAGCGAAACGACGGTTGATTTCCCATACATAGTAGAAGAAGTAGTTATCGGCGCAGGAACTAAGTGGGCATTAGATGGAAAAATAACCTTGCCGTTTGAAGCCGCCATAGATAATCCCGTTCCCGCTGTTGTACTCGTGCATGGTTCCGGACCATCTGATATGAATGAAGCCTCATATGGCGAGAAAGTATTTTTCGACATTGCCGATTATTTATCTGCAAACGGAATTGCTGTAATCCGATATGACAAGCGTTCATTTACTCATGGCGCGCTTATGGTGAGAGAACTTGGCGGCAGTGCGACCGTTTGGGAAGAAACCATTGAAGACGCAATATTAGCGGCGAAATTGTTAAGAGCCGACCTTCGCATTAGCAGTGTTTACCTACTCGGACACAGCTTAGGGGGTTCGCTTGCTCCCCGTATCCATGCAATGGGCGGGGATTTTGACGGTTTGATTTTGTTCGCCGGGTCGCCGCGTACAATTCAAGAGATTTCCATTGAACAGTATCAGGCAGAAATTGAGTTAATGGGCGATATACCCGAAATGGCGGGAGTACGGGAACAAGTTGATTCACTCATCGAAATAATCGAAAAAATTCCAAATATGGCTGACAGCACAGCTAAAAATACCGCAGTCCCCATGCTTAATTGTGCCGCATATTATCTCAAAGATTTAGCGGTACATCCATTTGAGGAATATGTCAAAGATATTGCAGTCCCCATATTGGTTATGCAGGGACGCAATGATTTCCAAGTGCGTGCCGATGTTGATTATACGCTTCTCCAGGAAATGTTGAAAGGAAATAGCAATACTTTCAAGCTTTACGACGGATTAGACCACCGTTTCATTTCTTCTACGGCAACAAATTTTATTGAACATCGAAATCAAATTTTAACGCGAGTAGGAGCGCGTGTGGAAAAACAGGTGTTGCAAGATATCGTAGAGTGGGTACTTGCACAATCAAAATAAAACATAATCGGATACATAAATAAAAATTGCCAAATTCGGGGACATTGTGCATGAAAATAAAAATAGCGGTTTGCGACGACGAGCATGAGCAAGCGGAATATATAAAAATGCTCGTGAATAAATGGGCGGGCGAACAAAATATCGAAATATCGATTGAAATGTTTGGGAGCGCGGAAAATTTCAAAGCGGCGCGAAATGAAAGCGAAAGTTTTGACATACTGCTGCTCGATATACAAATGGGCGGGCAAAACGGCGTTGAGCTCGCGAAAGATTTGCGCAAAACCGACGATAAACTGATTATCGTCTTCATAACCGCTTTGCCCGATTTTATCCAGGAAGGCTATGATGTTTCGGCCCTGCATTATCTCATGAAGCCGATAAACACGGAAAAATTATATGCGGTGCTCAATAGGGCTTTTTTGAGCCTGACGAAAAACAGCAATGCGGTGTTTTTGCCCGCCGATGGTGGCGACATGAAAGTTTTGCTCGACGATGTCATATATATCGAGAGTTTCAACCATTTTTTGGAAATAAAAACCATGCAGGAAAAAATAACGGTCAAAATGCCGCTGTATGAGCTTGAAAGCAAGCTCGGCGGCAATTTCATGCGTTGCCACCGATGCTGCATAGTGAACTTGAAATACGTCAAAAAAATAACGCGGACGGAAATCACGCTCGATTCAGGCGAGACGATGCCGCTCTCGCGGCGGCTATATGCGAACCTGAACAGGGCGATGATAAAATATTTCACGGAGGAAAAAATCAAATGATCTATGCCTATATAACGGCCGGCGCGGTAATATTCATTGCCCTTGAAATAATATTCATAAGAAAATATTTCGCTTATCTCGTGGACAAGCGGATATATTCGTACCAAAACGATTTAATCGCGAAGCATTGCGACGAAGTGGAAAATATGTACAGGCAGGTCCGGGGCTGGCGGCATGATTACCACAACCACATACAAACATTGAAAGCCTATCGCCATTTGGGCGAAACCGATAAAATCGACGATTATCTCAACATCCTCGACGACGATTTAAAAACCGTGGACACAGTCATAAAAACAGGCAACGTGATGGTCGACGCGGTGCTGAACAGCAAAATATCAATCGCCAAGACAAAAGAAATCGAAGTCAACGCGAAAGCAATAGTGCCGAAAAGCCTGAACATACAGGCGGTTGACTTGTGCGTCATCATAGGCAATTTAATCGACAACGCGATCGAAGCCTGCCTTAAACAAGCCGAAAAAAGCGAGCGCTTTATCAGGATATATATAGACACACACAAAGAAATGTTCTATATCTACGCTTCAAACTCCGTCGGCGGCGAAATAAAAAAGTCGGGCAAACAGTACATTTCCACAAAAGATTCGCCGTCGCACGGATTCGGGCTGATGCGCGTCGATAAAATCGTCGAAAAATACAAAGGATTCACAGACCGCCAAAACGAGCCGGGCGTATTCGCCACGGAAATAATGCTGCCGTTATAGGATCGATCATATATGCCGTTCGCGCACGAATTTCGACCGTTCGCGCCCGGACGGTTTTCTTTTTGCGGATTTTTTGCTATCATGGGATATATTGCAAAAAAAGAAACGGGGGATTATTTATGGCCGGGCCAAAAACAAAAAAAACCAAAGAGAAAAAAGAAAAGCTGAAATACAATCTGTTTCAAAACACGGCGTATGCGTTCAAAAACATTTGGGACAGCGGGCAAAAAATGATCGTAGCGGCGGAAATCGCGAAGATCCCGATTTGCATCATGCTGACAGTCATCGGGTTGTACACGCCGAAAATCATACTCGACAGGCTCGAATTTTCAGACACCATGCAGCAGATGATCGCAGTTATTGTCGCTCTGGGCGCTGTGACCATGTTTTTCAACCTGATAAACAACTATATCACCGCAAAGCAGGGAATGCTGGAGCATAGGATGATCGGGCATTATACTTTGCTCGGAAACAAAAAACGCATCGAAGCGGATTACGAACATCTTGAAGACCCTAAATTTCAGGATATTAGCAGAAAAGCCGGGGAAGGCATGAACAACAACCATACCCCGGCGATGCACCTGCCCGATAATTTCGCGAATCTGATTATAAATATATTGTCGTTTATATTTTTCGCGGGCGTGATTTCAATGCTGAATCCGCTGATTTTGGCGCTGCTTTGCGCGACTGTTCTGATAAATTATTTTATGATTAAGGCAATCCAGAAATACGAGCACAAATTAAAAGACAAACGCGCGGCAATAGAAAGGAAGGTTTGGTATATGAGCGGGCTGTCCCAGCAATTGCATCAGGGAAAAGACATCAGGATGTACGGGATGGCCGAATGGTTTCACGAAATGGCTAAAATATTTATGGGAGAGCGCAATGACATAGAAAAAGACGTCACATACAAATACTTCGGGGCGGCTTTGCTGGATTTTATCGTGATTTTTTTGCGCGACGGAGGGGCGTATATATATTTGATATACAAAGCCGTCGCGGGCGAAATAAACGCGGGGGAATTTGTTTTGTATTTTGGCGCAATCGGGCAGTTTGCGGGCTGGCTCCGATCGATCATCGACACTTGGCTGGATCTCCGCAAGGCGAACCTGCAATTTTGCGATATGCGCCAGTATTTCGACTACCCGAACAAGACAAATCACAAAGAGGGCATAAAATTGCCGGCCGGTTCACAGGGACTATGCATAGAAGTCAAAAACGTGAGCTATAAATACCCCAAAGCCGAAACCCCGACAATTAAAAACGTGAGTTTAAAAATAGCGGCGGGGGAAAAAATCGCGCTTGTCGGGTTGAACGGCGCGGGAAAAACGACGCTCGTAAAACTGATCTGCGGGATGTACGCGCCTACGGAGGGCGAAATTCTCGTGGATGGGCATAGCGTAAACGAATATAACATACACGACTATCACAGCCTGTTTTCGGCGGTATTCCAGAAATTCAGATTTTTGCCTATTTCCATACTTCAAAATATTTCGATTGCGAAAGAGGAAACGGACATGGAAAAACTCGAAAAATGCGTGGAGTTCGCGGGGCTGGGCGAAAAGCTGAAAACGCTGGAAAACGGGATCGAAACCCCGCTGATCAAAGAAATAAATCCCGGAGGAACGGAGCTTTCCGGAGGCGAACAGCAAAAACTAATGCTCGCGCGGGCCATATACAAAGACGCGCCGATCCTGATACTCGACGAGCCGACAGCCGCTCTTGACCCGATTGCCGAAAGCGAAATGTATATGAAGTACAACGAAATCGCGAAAGATAAAACCTCGGTCTTTATCTCTCACAGGCTTGCGAGCACCCGTTTTTGCGATAGGATAGTTTTAATCGCGGAGGGCGAGATTGCAGAAATGGGTACGCACGACGAACTTATTAAAGCAAGCGGCAAGTACGCCGAACTCTTTGATATTCAAAGCCATTATTACAAAGACAATATAGACAAAGCGGAGGGGGAAACGGCATGAGCAAAAAAAGAACTTTTAAAGAGGATCTTTCGATGATTGCGGAAGGCTACAAAATCTTGTTTCAAATAGATAAAAGGTTTTTGTTTTATCCCACGGTAACCGCGCTGATAAATTCGCTTTTGCCCTTTGTGAATCTATTCATGTCGGCGAGGATTTTGACGGAGCTGACAGAAAAAAGGGATTTGCAAACCCTTGTAGCTTATGCGGCCGCAACAGTGGCTTTGAACCTGATTCTCTCGGTTGTGAGAAGATTTATCGAAGCCAAGCAAAGCATATACACAAATAACTGGTGGCAGAAAATCCATTTGTTTTTCAATGACGTAAACAACAATATGCAGTATGAGCATCTTGAAAATCCCGATCTGCGGATTTTGCGCGACAAAATATATCAGGCCATGAACGCGGTCGGCGGCGGTTTGCCGAGGTTGATTTGGGCTGTCGGCGATTTGATATACCATTCGTCCGCGGTTATTTTCTCGGTTTCGCTCACGGCGGGCATGTTTGTTTTGCGGGCGGAGGAGAATTTGCCGGGGATTGCGGGTTTTGTCAATTCCCCGTATTCGGCGGTCATCATATTGGCGGTGATCATCATGAATGCGGGCGTGGGGATGTGGATCGGAAAAAACCGGACGGAGCAGACAAACGAGGCATGGCAGGATCTGTCGAATACAAACAGGCTATGGAGCTATTACAGCCAGAGCATACACGATTTCACCGGAGCAATGGACATACGGATATTCAAACAGGCGCCGATAATACTCAAAGAACAGAAAAATTGGACCGAAAACGCGGCGTACATACGCTTAAACGAAAAAATCGCGTTTAAATTCGGGAGCATCCAGACATTTTTAGACTCGGTCGTAAATATGATAATATTTAGCTATGTCGGCATAAAAGCATTCAGCGGAGCGTTCGGGATAGGCTTGTTTATCCAATATACCGGCGGTGTCGGCAGGTTTGTTTCGGGCGTGTCGAGTTTTGTCGCGAATATTGTCGCGCTGAGAAACAACAATGTATATCTCAAAGATCTGCTCGCCTATATAAATTTGCCAAACGATATGTATCAGGGCACGTTGCCCGTCGAAAAGCGCAAGGACGGCGAATATGAAGTGGAATTCAAAAACGTGAGCTTCAAATATCCCGGCGCCGATACATACGCGCTCAAAAATCTTTCGATGAAACTGCATATCGGCCAGAGACTGGCGGTGGTGGGCCAAAACGGCAGCGGCAAGACCACCATGATAAAATTATTGTGCAGGCTTTACGACCCGACGGAAGGGGAAATAACCTTAAACGGCGTGGATATAAAAAAATACAAATATGCCCAGTACACGAACATATTTTCGGTCGTGTTCCAGGATTTCAACTTGTTTTCGTTCACCCTCGGACAAAATATCGCCGCCGCTGTTTCATATGACGGCGACAACGCAAAACAATGCCTGAACATGGCAGGTTTCGGCGAAAGGATTAAAACGCTGCCGAAAGGGCTGGATACTGCTTTATATAAAAATTTCGAGGAAGACGGCGTGGAGATATCGGGCGGCGAGGCGCAAAAAATCGCGCTTGCGCGGGCGCTGTACAAAAACGCGCCGTTCATCGTGCTCGATGAGCCGACAGCCGCGCTCGATCCGATCGCGGAATTTGAAGTGTATTCCAAGTTCAACGGGATAGTGGGCGACAAGACGGCGGTATACATATCGCACAGGCTCTCGTCATGCCGGTTCTGCGACGACATAGCGGTGTTCCACGGGGGCGAATTAATCCAGCGCGGCAGCCACGATATGCTTCTCGCCGACGAGTCTGGCAAATATCACAAGTTGTGGAACGCTCAGGCCCAGTATTATGCGGAAAACGATGAAATGACGGATTAGACACGATCCGACGATTATTACCTTTTGTGAATTCAAAGATAAAATCGAATTGCAATTATATAGTGCATAATTGCTGATGTGTTCGGCAAAATAACACCATAAAATTGTTGACACCTTGTTTTTTTAGTGATATACTGTTTTCGAAGGGGCGTGACATATATGCAGAGAATCCTTATGGATAAATTAATTGCATGGAAAGAAAACCCGAAAAAAAAGCCGCTAATTCTACAGGGCGTGCGTCAATGCGGGAAAACGTATCTGCTCAATGAATTCGGGAACAAGCATTACGATGATGTCTTTTATTGCAAATTCGACGCCGGCGGGGGGCTTGCCGATTTTTTTGAACCGAATTTGGACCCACGCAGGATTATCAGGGATATGTCCATTTTTCGGGGAAAGGATATCAAGCCGCAAACTACCCTTATCGTCTTTGACGAAATACAGGCCTGCGGAAAAGCGCTCACCTCACTAAAATATTTTTGCGAAGACACGCCGGAATATCATATAATCGCGGCGGGATCGCTTTTAGGCGTCGCGATACCGAATGGGACTTCGTTCCCTGTCGGCAAGGTTGAATTCCTATCGTTGTTCCCGATGAATTTTTACGAATTTCTGCTTGCGCAAAATTCGATGCTTGCCCAGAGGCTAAAAGAGAGCGCCTTTGACGATATGGTTTGGCAGTCGTTTGGATCTCAGCTTGAAGAGAAATTTCGTGAATATCAAATCGTCGGGGGAATGCCCGAGGTCGTTCAAAGCTGGATCGACCGCAGCAGCATCGAAGATGTGGAAAAAATCCAGTCGCAGATCATCAAGAGCTATGAGAACGATTTTGTCAAGCATGCCCCCATTCAATATTTTCCGAAGCTATCCGCCGTATGGAACGCGGTGCCCAGCCAACTCGCCAAGGAGAACCGCAAATTTATATTCAGCCAGATAAAAAAGAGCTGGCGCGCGAAAGACCTTGAGGATGCCCTGGAATGGCTTATCCGCGCCGGGCTTGTGTACAAGGTCGAAAACATTGAAAAACCGTATTTTCCGCTCTCGTCGTATGCAAACCATGCCTATTTCAAGCTATATATGTCCGACATCGGAATCCTGCGCCGCCTGGCAAACCTGCCGGCTTCAATCCTTTTTGACAAATCGGAAGCTTACAGGGAGTTCAAAGGGGCTATGGCCGAAAACTTCGTCTGCTGCGAGCTTAAAAGGCTATATGAAGAAAACATATATTATTGGACGGCTGAAGGCACAGGCAGGGCGGAAGTCGATTTTATCGTCCAGGACGGCGCGGACATAATACCCATTGAAGTGAAAGCGGGAGCGGCGGGCCATGCCCGGTCATTAACGCAATACTGCAATAGGCACAATCCGAAAAAATCCGTCTTGACCTCGATGGATCATGGGAAAAGAGGTACACTCCCTTTATATGCGTTTTGGAAATTCAAAGAATGGATTTCTATTATGTAACAAACGAAACATAAGGAAAAAATAACGCTATGGATGCACATTTTTCGGAATTGTTTTTCAAAACAGCCAAATTGTTAAATTTTTATTAAAAAAGAAATTTTAGATCAAAATGCTTGTTCTGATTATATTTTTGTGATATAATGTCAATATGGCAAAAAACGGCATACTATCGCATGAAAGGGAGATGTGGCAAAATGGCTGAAATGAATTTAAAAGAGCGCGCGGTATACGATTATATTATCGACACGATAAAAAAAGAAGGGTTTTCGCCGTCTGTGAGGGACATAAAGATCGCGCTGAACATCAAGAGCACCTCGACGGTGCACTCTTATCTCGAAAAATTGGAAAAGAAAGGCTATATCCAAAAGGAAGCGGGCAAAAGCAGGACCATAAGGGTAGACAACGTGGATGCGAGCGGGAATCGCACTTCGATAAAAGTGCCGATCGTGGGAAAGGTCACCGCAGGCGTACCGATACTGGCGGCAGAGAACCGCGAAGGTTATCTCGATTTTCCCATTTACAAGCAAAACTATCTGAACTCAAAATTGTTCGCCCTCAAGATCAGGGGTGACAGCATGGTCGAAGCCGGCATAATGAATGGCGACTACATCGTGGTCGAGAAAAAAAATTACGCCGACAACGGGGAAATCGTGGTGGCGCTTATAGACGAGGAAGCCACAGTGAAAAAATATTACATCGAAGACGATGGCATACGCCTGCAGCCTTGCAACCCCTCGATGAAGCCCATCATAGTCAGGGACGCCACGGTGCTGGGTAAAGTGATCTCCGTAATGAGATTTTATTGATGCGTTGATGTTTTGATTTTATGTACCACTATGCCGACTACAAGACGATAATATCCCCAAACAACGGTATGAACCTGTACCGGGGCTGTACGCATGGATGTATTTATTGCGACAGCCGCAGCCATTGTTATCAAATCAACCACGATTTCGAAAACATCGAAGTCAAGCGCGACGCCCCTTTGATATTGGAAGAGCAGCTGAAAAAAAAGAAAAGCCCCTGCATGATAAGTACGGGCTCGATGTGCGACCATTATATACACCTCGAGGAAAAATTGGAAATAACGCGAAAATGCTTGCTCTTGATAGAAAAATACGGTTTCGGCCTCTCGATTTTAACCAAATCCGCAAGGATACTGCGCGATTTGGATATACTTGCGGCCATTTCCAAAAATGCGAAATGCGTGGTGCAAATCACGCTGACCACATACGACGAGAAGATGTGCCGCATTGTCGAACCCAATGTGTCCACCACGCTCGAGCGCTTCCATGTTCTGGAAACGATGCGCGATGCGAAAATCCCCACCGCTGTGTGGATCTGCCCGATTTTGCCTTTTATCAACGACACAGAAGAAAATCTGCGCGGGCTTATGGGTTATTGCGTCAGGGCGAAAGTGAGGGGGCTTTCGTCGTTTTGTTTCGGCACTACGATGCGGGCCGGGAGCCGGGACTATTTTTACAAGTGCTTAGATAGGCATTTTCCCGGAGTAAAACAAAAGTATATCGAAAAATTCGGAGACGAATACGCCTGCTACAGCGAAGGCGGCCTGGCCCTGAGGGCGATGACGAAAGACATATGCCGCACTAACGGGATCATATACAAGCACGACGAGCTATCCGAAGCGCTTTTCAGCTTCGAACCCAAACAGCGGCAAATATCGCTGTTTGACTATTGAAAAGATGAAACCCCCGGCGAAGCCGGGGGATTCTTATTATTCTGTCTTTTCGGTCTCTTCTGCGGCAACTTCTTCGACGGCCTCGGATACTTTGGTCTCTTCGGCTGTTTCTTCTTTCTTTTCTTCTTTTGCCTCTGTCTTTGTCTCTTTTTCTGCCTTTTCAGGTCTGTCTTTTTTCTTTTTCTTGTCCTTTTTGTCTTTTGGCGCATAGTTGACGAGTTCGATTATCGACATTTCCGCCCCGTCGCCTTTGCGCGGGCCCAATTTCAATATCCTCGTGTATCCACCGTTCCGGTTCTCGAAAGAAGGCGCGAGCTGGTCGAAAAGTTTTTTCACCACATCTTCTTTCGTTATATACGCGAAAGCGGCGCGCTTTGCGGCAAGCGTGTTTTTCTTGCCGACAGTTATCATTTTGTCGGCGATCCTTTTCAATTCTTTTGCTCTGGCAAGAGTCGTCTCTATCCTGCCTTTGTCCAAAAGCAGCGTGACCATTCCGCGAAACATCGCCCGCCTCTGATCGACTCTTTTGCCCAGTTTCCTCGCTGTGGGCATATAACAATTCCTCCTTGTTCGTGTTATTCTTCTTCTTTTTTGAGCGAAAATCCCAAGGAGTGCAGCTTCTGTATGACTTCCTCAAGGGATTTTTTTCCGAGATTCCTAACTTTTATCATATCTTCTTCGGTTTTGTTGGTCAAATCCTCGACTGTATCAATGCCGGCGCGTTTCAGGCAATTGAAGGAACGCACAGACATGTCAAGCTCTTCAATGGTCATCTCAAGCACTTTTTCTTTTATGTTTTCTTCGCGTTCGACCATGATTTCCGTTTTTTTGCTTTCGTCGGACAGTTCCACGAACAAATTGAGATGTTCATTGAGTATCTTGGCCGCAAGGGAAACCGCTTCTTTTGCCGATATTGTGCCGTTTGTCTTGACTTCCATTATCAGCTTGTCGTAATCCGTTATGTTTCCCACGCGTGTATTCTCCACCGAATAGTTCACCATCAGTACGGGTGTAAAAATAGAATCTACATATATGACTCCGATAGGCGGATTTGCTGCTTCTGTTTTGTTTTTTTCAGCTGAAACATATCCCCTGCCTTTGTCAAAAGTCAGCTCCATGTACAGCCTCGCCCTTTCTCCGAGTGTGGCTATATGATGATCCGGGTTCAATATTTCAAGCTCCGCGTCTGTGCGAATCGACCCCGCCGTCACTGTCCCTTCTCCCTGCGAATCTATCAAAACAACCTTGGGGCCTTCGCCGTTCAAGCGGGCAATTATCCCTTTTATGTTCAAAACTATCTGCGTGACATCTTCTTTTATATTCGGAATCGTCGATATTTCATGCAATACTCCGTCGATTTTTATCGAAGTGACAGCTACCCCGGGAAGCGACGACAAAAGTATCCTTCTGAGCGAATTTCCCAAAGTGATGCCGTAGCCCCTTTCGAGAGGCTCAATCACAAAATTTCCGTGAGCGCCGTCCTTGTCGAGATAAGACGGGGTAATAACGGGCTTTTCTATCATACTTATCAGTACACCCTCCATTTTCTACGTTTAATATCTGCAAACACCGTGCCATCCTTACATATCACTTCGAATACAACTCGACGATGAGATGCTCCTTGAACGGGAAATCGATGTCTTCCCTCGCCGGGATTGCCGCCACTTTGGCTGTGACTTCGTTTCTGTCGACGTCGAGCCATTTCACCGTCTGCCTGTTGTCCAAATTCGCTATAAGGTCTTTTATTTTTTCCAGTGACCGGCTCGATTCGTTCAAGGCCACTACATCGCCCTGTTTGAGCGTCATGGAAGGGATGTTGGCCTTTTTGCCGTTCACCGTAAAATGCCTGTGGGTGACAAGCTGCCTCGCTTCCCTCCTGCTTTCGGCCATGCCCATTTTGTAGACAATATTGTCCAGCCGCATTTCGAGAAGCGTCAAAAGGTTCACGCCCGCCATGCCTTCTTTTTTCTCCGCTCTTTTGAAAAGGTTTTTGAATTGGGCTTCATGCAAGCCGTAAATCCTCTTCGCTTTTTGTTTTTCCCGGAGCTGCGTGCCGTATTCCTTCGGCTTTTTCGCCGAGGCGCCGTGCTGCCCGGGAGCGGGCGATTTGGCCCTCCTGCCCACTGCGCATTTGTCCGTATAGCAGCGTATGCCCTTCAAAAACATTTTTTCGCCCTCCCTGCGGCAAAGCCTGCAGGCCGGGCCTGTATATCTTGACATATTTTAATTAAAACCTCCTATAAATTGTGTTTGACAAAATAATCCCCGTCAATCGACCATTACATGCGCCTGCGCTTGGGCGGCCTGCATCCGTTGTGCGGGATCGGCGTGACGTCTTTTATCATTATTATTTCGAGTCCTGCGGACTGGAGCGAGCGTATGGCCGATTCCCTCCCTTGGCCCGGTCCTTTCACGTATACTTCGACCGTTTTCAGCCCATGTTCCATCGCTCCTTTGGCGGCCGCTTCGGCGGCTTGCTGGGCGGCGAAGGGGGTGGATTTTCTTGAACCTTTAAAACCCATTTCGCCCCCCGAAGCCCACGAAAGCACGTTTCCGCTCACATCGCTGATCGTCACTATCGTGTTGTTGAAAGTAGATTTTATATGGGCGGCGCCCTTTTCTATATTTTTGCGCTCGCGGCGCCTTTTTACTGCTGTTTTTTTTATCGTTTGTTTTGCCATCTTGCTTTTAATCACTCCTTTTTTAGTTATCAGTTATCAGTTGTCAGTTTTCAGTTGTCAGAAAAAACTAACTTTAACTGAAAACTCGTTCCGCTGATAACTACTTCTTCTTGTTGGCGATGGTTTTGGCCGGGCCTTTGCGTGTCCTGGCGTTGGTTTGAGTCCGCTGTCCCCTCACGGGCAGCCCTTTTCTGTGCCTTATTCCCCTGTAACAGCCTATTTCAACCATCCTTTTTATGTCCATCGCGACGTTTCTTCTCAAATCCCCCTCGACTGTATATTCGCTGTCGATGAGTTCCCTTATCTTGGCCACGTCGTCCTCGGACAGATCTTTGACCCTCGTGTCCGGATTTATGCCTGTTGCGGCCAAAATCTTGTTTGAGCTCGTCCTGCCTATCCCGAAAATATAGGTCAGGCCGATTTCGACCCTCTTTTCCCTCGGTATGTCTACGCCTGCAATACGCGCCATATGATTTTACCCCTTTCTGTTATTCTTGATTGGTGTTCGCCTATTATTTTCCGCAATGCTTGCAAACTTTGAGGTTCGCTTCGCCTTCGACTTTCGTCCAGAGAAGCTTTACCCCCGTCCTCTTGCACGACGGGCAATTCCCCCGCCAATTGGGGGTCGATTTTATCGCGTTCCCGCGTTTTGTTTTAGTTGCCATTTATAAAGCTCCTTTTCTTTCATTCGATCATATGTTGCCGATCATATGCTGCACGTTACGGGTTAGATCCGCCTCTTGTGCCCTGTCTCTGCTTGTGCTTTGGATTTTCGCAGATTACCATCACTTTGTTGTGCCTTTTTATTATTTTGCATTTTTCGCATATCGGCTTCACCGACGGTCTCACTTTCATATTAAATCACCCTCGCTTTCTTAAATAGATGTTATGCGTCATTTTGCCCGCCAGGTTATTCTGCCTTTGTCCAAATCGTACATCGAAACTTCGATGGTGACTTTGTCTCCCGGCAGGATTTTTATGTAATTCATTCGCAGTTTTCCGGATATATGGGCTGTAACTATGTGTTCGTTGGGCAGTTTCACCTTGAACACCGCATTTGGCAGCGCTTCGGTCACGACCCCTTCAAACTCCATCACATCATCTTTTGGCAGAATAATTCCTCCTCTTTCGTTTATTTTATATTTGTTTGTTGTTGCGTCTCCTTAGCGTCGGCCAACATTTTTCTTATGGCGGCGTCGGCCGGCGCAAAATCGCCTTCGATTTTTTTTATGAGCCTTATGTGCTTTGTTTTTTTCTTTTTCGGCGAGGCGGCCTTCCTCGATTTCCCATCGGAAATATACACATAATCTTCATCCAATATCCCCACTACCGCAAACAGCTTTTTGGCGTCCCTGCCCGCAAGCGAGAGCGCTATGTCCCCTACCGTATATGGTTGCATGGTATTTTCTCCCTTGATTGATTTATGCGATCGTGAGTATTTCGCAGCCGTTGTTTTTTATCAAAACGGTGTTCTCGTAATGCGCAGACAAAGATCCGTCCTCGGTTTTTACTGTCCATTCGTCGCTTTGCAGCTGCACCCCGAATCCGCCCGCATTCACCATCGGTTCGATCGCCAGCACCATGTTTTCTAAAATTCTGGTTCCTTTTCCCTTGCCCGGCTCGATGTAATGCGGTATGTCGGGCTTTTCATGCAGGTTTCTTCCCAGCGCATGGCCTATGTATTCCCTGACAATCGAGAACCCGTTCGATTCCACATATTTTTGGATCGCTCCCCCGACATCCCCTATCCGATTGCCCACAGAGGCGAACTTGATCCCTTCGAAAAAACATTGTTTTGCCACATCTATGAGCTTTTTTGTTTTTGGATCCATATTTCCGGGATCCCCGCAGTAAAAAGTGTTCGCGCAGTCCCCGTGGTAGCCGCAAAACTTCGCGCCGATGTCTATCTTTACTATGTCCCCTTCTTTCAAAACGGCTTCATCCCTCGGTATCCCGTGTATAACTTCGTCGTTCAGGCTTATGCAGGCGTTTGCGGGATATTTTCTGCCGTCTCCCGGATCGTATCCGTAAAATGAAGGGGTGGCTCCCCGGCTTTCGATATATTTTCGGATATGCGAATCGAGTTTTTTGGTGGATATTCCGGGCGCCACCATTTCGCCGGCGGTTTTTAAGGCTCCTGCGGCGATTTTCGCCGCTTTACGCATTATGTCGATTTCCCTTTCGGATTTTATGTTCATCATATGCTCTTACTGATTGGCGCGGGCCGTATGCGGACTTTGTTCGCATTCGCTTCGCGCGCCAAAATTATCGATGATCGAAAATACCAGCCCGGTGGTTTCGGCTACGTCATCTTGCCCTATCACTGTTTCGAGAATTCCCCTTTTGCCGTAATATTCTTTCAGCGGCTCGGTTCGTCTGTGATAGGTTTCCAATCTGTGCAAAACAACTTCCGGCTTGTCATCTTCCCTTGTTATCAGCATCGCCTCGCACCTCCCGCATATCATGCCCCGGTGCGAAGGGTTGTATATTGTGTGGTACGAAGCCCCGCAGGCGGGGCAAACCCTCCTGCCGCTCAGCCTTTCGATGATTTTTTCGTCCGGCACTTCTATGTCTATGACCAAATCCACGGCGATGCCGGAATTTTCGAGGTATTTTGCCTGTTTTGACGTCCTGGGAAAGCCGTCAAGTATAAAGCCGCGCGTGCAGTCAGGAGCCGAAAGCCTGTCTTTCAATATGCAGATGACTTCATCGTCGGGCACAAGTTCGCCGTTGTCCACATATTTTTTGGCTTTTTGCCCCGCCGCCGTCTTTTTTGAAATCGCTTCGCGCAGTATGGCTCCTGTCGAAATTTGCGGGATGTTCAATTTTTCTCCGGCATTTTCGGCTTGGGTGCCTTTTCCGGCTCCCGGAGCCCCAAGGAAAATAATATTCATATCGAAGTCTCCAATTTTTATCTCACACTCATTACATTATCTATTGGCGTGAACCGCGTTATTGATGCAAATTGATGCAAGCATGCCATGAACGGCATATGAACTTCGTTCATATCGGTTCACGTTATTCCAAAAATCCCTTGTAGTGCCTCATGGTCATTTGGGCCTCTATTTCCCTTGTGGTCTCGAGCGCCACGCCCACCACGATCAAGAGTGAAGTGCCCCCGAAAGCTATCGAACTGAAATAACTCAAATTGAAAGCCGAAGCGATCGCGTTTACGATGAGCGGGAAAACCGCCACCACGCCCAAAAACAAGCCCCCGATCAACACTACCCTGTTTAATATCTTGGTTATGAAATCCGTCGTGGGTTTTCCGGGCCGGATACCCGGGACAAATCCGCCATTTTTCATCAGATTGTTGGAAACTTCGAGCGGGTTGAACGAAATGGCGATATAGAAATACGAGAAGGCCACGATCAGCGCGAATTCCAACACTATGTATATGACGCCGTGCGTCCCGAGCAGGTTGTATAAAAAGTACAGTATCGGCTGGTCTATTTGGCTTGGCGCGCCTCTCTGGTTCTGGTTCATGAAACTTATGACCGTGATGGGTATCGAAACTATCGAAGAAGCGAAAATTATCGGCATGACGCCCGACATATTGACTTTCATGGGCAAATACGTGTTTTGGCCCCCATACATCTTTCTCCCGACCACTCTCTTCGAATATTGCACCGGGATCCTTCTCTCCGCATTTGACATATACACCACGAAGGCAACTATCACGAGCGCCACCGCGATGATGATCAATGATTGGCCAAGCTCCCATATCACGGCTCCCGCCGTGCCGGTGGAGCTTCCGATGATGTCGATTATGTTTCTTATTTTGTCTAAAACAACGCTGGGTATCCTCGAAACGATATTGGCGAAAAGTATCATGGAGATGCCGTTGCCTATTCCGTTTTCGTTGATTTTTTCGCCGAGCCACATGATCAGGGCCGAACCCGCGCTGTAACAGGCCACGATGATGACGCCCGCGTAAAAAGACTGGTTGCTGACTATGCCATAGGTGTAGCGGCAGGTCATGTAATACCCGTAGCCGGTGACAAGCCCTAAGGCGACTGTGACATATCTTGTGATCTGGGTGATCTTTTTTCTGCCTTCGTCGCCGCTCTTCTGCAGCTTTTCGAGCGCAGGTATGGCTATTGTCAAGAGCTGCATCACAATCGAGCTGGTTATGTACGGCGAGATCGACAGGGCGAACAACGTCGCTTTGGAAAACGCATCCCCGGACAATATGTTCAAATATCCGAAAATAGTGTCGCCCTGGCTTGAGAACAGTTCCTGCATCCTCGCCGAATCGATGAAAGGCACCGGTATCGACGCCCCCAGCCTGTAAAGTATCATTATGATGAGCGTGAATACGAGTTTTGCCCTGAGTTCAGGTATTTTAAAGGCGTTTCTGAATGTTGCGAACATGCCCGACATCTCAGATCACCTCCGCCTTTCCCCCGACGGATTCTATTTTGTTCTTGGCGTTTTCGGAAAACAGATCGGCTTTGACTGTGAGTTTTTTTGTCAATTCCCCATCTGCCAAAATTTTCAGCCCGTCAAGCCTGTTTTTGATAAGGCGCGCTTCGATCAATTTTTCGATTGTCACTTCTTCGCCTTCTCCGAAATTCTTTTCGAGCATTTTGAGATTTGCTATAGCGTATTCTTTCTTGAAAATAAAGTTTTTGAAGCCGCGTTTTGGCAGTCTCCTGTACAAAGGGAGCTGTCCGCCCTCGAAACCCGGCCTTACGCCTCCGCCCGAACGGGCATTTTGGCCTTTGTGCCCCTTGCCGGAAGTTTTTCCGTTGCCGGAGCCGATCCCCCTGCCCTTCCTGAATCTTTCTTTTGCAGAACCGGGCGCAGGTGATAATTCATGGAGTTTCATTTTTTTCCTCCTCCTAAAAAGATTTTATGCAATTGTTTTTATTCCCCGACTTTTACGAGATGGGCGATGATTTTCAACTTCCCGTCGAGCACCGCGCCTTCTTCATGGGACGATACATCCCCGATTTTTTTCAAACCCAGGGAAGCGGCGGTTTTTATCTGTTTGTCGCTTCTCCCTATGAGGCTCTTTACAAGTTTTATATCAATCTTAGCCATTTTAACTCCTCTCTCATATGTCCGAAACCGCTTTGCCCCTCATCTTCGCGACTTCATCGACTGTGCGCAAGGCGCGAAGCCCTTCGAATGTGGCTTTCACGACATTTGTGGGGTTGTTCGACCTCAGGCATTTTGTTCTTATGTCCCTTACCCCCGCCATGTCCAAAACGGCCCTGACCGCTCCCCCGGCTATTACCCCGGTTCCTTCTGCGGCGGGTTTCAGCAAAACTTTCCCTGCGGCGAATTCCCCGATGATTTCGTGGGGTATCGTCGTCCCTTTAAGGGACACTTTTATCACGTTTTTTCTCGCATCTTCAATAGCTTTTCTTATGGCATCGGGAATTTCGGCCGCTTTTCCGAGTCCGTACCCGACATGGCCGTTTTCGTCGCCTACCACCATGAGCGCGGTGAACCTTCTTATGCGTCCGCCTTTTACGGTTTTCGATACGCTTTTTGTCGCCACGAGCCGCTCTTTTATGTCGAGCGTCGCGACATCGATCCTGTCTTCCATCTAATGCTCCCTTTCATAAAAAATTTTAAAATTCCAATCCGCCTTCGCGCGCCCCGTCGGCGAGTTCCTTGACCCTGCCGTGGTACTGGTAGCCGCCCCTGTCGAAAACAACCGTCTTTATGTTCGCCCCTGCGGCTTTTTTCGCGATGGCGAGCCCGACTTTTTTCGCGCTTTCCTTCTTCGATTCGCCCGCCTCGAAATCCTTTTCCAAGCTCGAAGCCGATACAAGCGTTTTTCCGCATGTGTCGTCAATTATCTGGGCGTATATATTCGCATTTGAGCGAAACACGCAAAGCCTCGGAAATTCGGGGGTGCCGGAAAGCTTGTTCCTGATTTTTGCGTGGCGTTTTTTTCTCGCTTCGTTTGAAGAAGTTTTGATAATCATAATTACCTACTCTTTACTTTCCTTTCCATCATATTCGTTACACGTTATTTCTTGCCCGTTTTGCCCGCTTTGCGCCTTATCCTTTCGTTTACGTACTTCAGCCCGCTGCCGTTGGGGTACGGGTTGTGTTTGAGCAGCCTGAGATTTCTTATCTCCGCCGCAATCTGGCCGACTCTCTGCTTGTCCGCGCCGGAAACCACCAATTTGGTCGGGGTGGGTGCGTCTATGGTTATCCCCGGTTCTTCCTCCAATGTGATTGGGTGCGAATATCCGATGTTGAGAGTCATGGTCTTTCCCTGTTTTTGCGCCCTGTAGCCCACGCCGACTATATCCAGCTCTTTCGAGTATCCGCTTGTCACGCCGGTTACCATGTTGTTTACAAGCGCCCTTGTGAGCCCGTGAAGCGCCCGATGCTGCGCTTCATCCGATGGGCGTTCGACCAAAATCGCCGCGCCCTCGATTTTTATCGCCATATCTTTATGCATCACTTGATTCAGCGTGCCTTTCGGCCCTTTGACCGTCACGCTGCTGCCGCCATCGGCAAGATTTTCAATTTTTACGTCCACGCCCGCCGGTATCGCCACGGGCATTCTCCCGATTCTCGACATAATTTATCCTCCATCGTTCAATTTGTTTCCATCGATTTTATGCAAGCGATTTTATGCAAGTATGCGAAATTACCAAACGAACGCGAGTATTTCTCCGCCCACGTTTTCTTTTTTCGCGTTTTTGCCCGTCATTATACCTTTGGATGTCGAAACTATCGCGATTCCGAGCCCCCTTAAAACAGAAGGCATTTCTTCGCATGTGGAATATTTTCTCAGTCCGGGCTTCGATACCCTGCGTATGCCCTGGATGATCTTTTTCTTTCCGGGTCCATATTTCAAAGTTATCCTTATGATGCCCTGTTTTCCGTCTTCTATTATCTGATAGCTTTTTATATATCCCTCCTCGACCAAAATATCGGCGATCGCTTTTTTTATTTTGGAGGCGGGTACATCCACCGATTCATGCCTTGCCGTGTTCGCGTTTCTTATCCGGGTCAGCATATCCGCGATTGCGTCTATTATCTGCATTAATCTGTCCTCCTTTGCTTTATTTATATTTTATGCTCTTTCTCTACCAGCTGGCCTTTTTTATCCCCGGTATGTGGCCTTTGTAAGCGAGTTCCCTGAAACAGATGCGGCATACCGAGTATTTTCTCAGATAAGCGTGGGGCCTGCCGCATATTTGGCAGCGGTTGTATTCCCTCGTCGAAAATTTTTGCGGCCGCTGCTGTTTTAAAATCATCGATTTTTTTGCCAATCCAACTCCTCCTGTTCTATAAAATCTTATCGTTTGATTTAGTTGCAATATTGATTTTCGTTACGCTATCCTCACGTTCACATTCGTTACACGTCTCTGGCGAATGGCGCGCCGAACGCGCTCAAAAGCTCCCTCGCTTCTTCGTCTGTTTTCGCGTTTGTCACGATCACGATGTCCATTCCCCTGATTTTGTCGATTTTGTCGTATTCTATCTCGGGGAATATGAGCTGCTCCTTTATGCCAATGGCGTAATTTCCCCTGCCGTCGAAGGCGTTCGGGTTCACGCCCTTGAAGTCGCGGACGCGGGGAAGCGCCAGATTGAACAGCCTGTCCAAAAATTCGTACATGCGGTCGCCCCTGAGCGTTGTTTTCGCCCCGACTTTCGTGCCCGCGCGGAGCTTGAAATTCGCCACTGATTTCTTCGCGGTCGTCGGGACCGCTTTTTGCCCCGTTATTATCATTATGTCGCCGACAACCGAATCTATGACCTTCGAATTGTCTTTAGCGTCTCCGCAGCCCACGTTTACCACCACTTTTTCCAATTTCGGGATTTGCATTGGGGACTTATAGTTGAATTTTTTCATGAGTTCGGGGGCGATCGCCGAATCATATTGCTCTTTGAGCCTGGATGCCATAGCTTACTCTCTCCTTTAATCGATTGGCGTGACATGAACTGATGCGAATGAATGTTTTATCCATATGCCGTTCATGTTCATGCCTGCATAAATTCCGAATGCGAACTGCGCTCACATTCGCTGAACTTTATAATTCTTCTCCGCATGAAGCGCATGTCCTCACGCTTTTGTTTTCGCCCGAGGCTTTTTCTTTTACCCTCACGCCCTTGCCGCATTTCGTGCAGTACGGCAGAACCTTGCAGGCATAAATCGGGCCGGAAGTTTTAATTATACCGCCCGGCTGGCCTTGGCGGCGGGGTTTGACGTGCTTTGAAACCGTGTTTACCCCGTCTATTATGAGCTTGCCTTCCTTAGGGGCCACTTCTATGACTTTTCCCCTTCTTCCTTTGTCGTCTCCCGATATGACTATGACTTCGTCGTCTTTTTTTATGTGCGCTACAGATCCGCTTTTATCGACGCTTTTGTATAATCCCATTTTAATTCACCTCACGCTTACAATACTTCGGGGGCAAGGGACAATATCTTCAAATAATCTTTTTCCCTTAACTCTCTTGCCACAGGGCCGAAAATACGGGTTCCCCTGGGGTTTTTGTCTTCTCTTATGATGACTGCGGCGTTTTCGTCGAAGCGTATGTGCGAGCCGTCGCCTCTCCGCAGCCCGCTCACAGTCCTTACGATGACCGCGCGCACAACTTCGCCTTTTTTGACGACTCCGCCGGGCGTGGCTTTTTTTACCGAGCACACCACGACGTCGCCGATATTTCCGTATCTCCTGCCGGTCCCGCCAAGCACCCTTATGCACATGAGCTCTTTTGCCCCTGTGTTGTCGGCGACTTTCATCAACGATTGCTGTTGAATCACTCTGATTTCCTCCTCACTGTTAATATATATCGATCGGCTACTTGACTTTTTCAAGTATCCTGACAAGCCTGAAATGTTTGTCCCTTGAAAGCGGCTTGGTTTCCATTATCAGGACCCTGTCGCCGACGTCGCACTCGTTGTTTTGGTCGTGAACTTTGAATTTTATGGAGCGTTTCAATATCTTGCTATACTTGTCGTGCTTCACGCTCTCGGTGATTTTCACCACGGCCGTCTTGTCCATCTTGTTGCTGACCACCATGCCGATCCTTTCTTTTCGCATATTCCTCGCAGCGGCTGTGGCTGTTTCTGCGGCGCTCTCCAAATTCTCGGCGCTTTCGACATTTTCTACCGCTGTCTGCCCGACGGCATCTGCCGCATCCATGTTATCTACATTATTGTCCATGTTATCCATATTATCCATATTTTAACCGGTAACTCCTTTCCCGCATATTTTTAGAGCCATGCTATGAGTTAAGTTCCCTCTGCCTTAGAATCGTCAGCGACCTCGCAATATCTTTTCTCACATACTTCAATCTCATGGGGTTGTCCAATTGATTTATAGCGTGCTGAAAACGGAGATTAAAAAGTTCCTCTTTGAGATCCTTTATTTTCTTTTCGAGGTCTCCCTCGCTGAGTTCCCTTATTTCTGATGCCTTCATTTGAATTCAATCTCCTTTCTTATTTTGCTTCGTTTGCTGTGGCTGCGCTTTTCCGGCTCTGCATTTCTTCTAATATTTTTTTGGTCACGAATTTGCATTTCACCGGGAGTTTATGCGTGGCCAGCCGCATCGCTTCTCTGGCTTGGTCTTCCGCTATCCCGTCCATTTCAAACATGATCCGACCCGGTTTCACCACCGCGACCCAATATTCCGGCGAGCCTTTGCCGGAACCCATTCGGGTTTCGGCGGGTTTTTCGGTCACCGGCTTGTCGGGGAATATTTTTATCCAGACGTTCCCGCCCCTTTTTATGTAGCGGGTCATCGATATGCGCGCCGCTTCTATCTGATTGCTCGTGATCCAGCAGGGTTCGGCGGCCATAAGGCCGAACTGTCCGTATGAGAGGGTGTTGCCCCTGCTCGCTTTGCCTTTCATCCTGCCCCTGTGGACTCTGCGGTATTTCACCCTTTTAGGTATTAACATCGCCATTGCCTCCTTCCGGTATGTTCGCTTCCGGCGTTTCCGCCGCTATTTCGCTGTCGGCGGGCCTGACCGGTTTTGCCGGCCTTGGGCCAAATGTTTTTCTGTTGCCGAAATTACCCGGCGGGAGCGTCGGGGCATTGTCCCGGTTGAACCTGCCTCTTCCGTCCCTTTGGCCCTGCCCCTGCGGGCGCCGGTCTCCGCCGCTTCTGTTGTCCCTTTGCTGATAGGGCCTGTCGGATCTCTCGTGGCCGCTTTTGTCGTCGCCGTCCCTTTCGGGCCTGTCATATCGGCGCTCGCGCCTCTGCGGTATATTTTCGCCCACTTTGCTTCTGTCAGCTTCGGATTTCGCGTCCCTGTTGACTTTCGTCAAAACTTCGCCTTTGTATATCCAGACTTTTATGCCGATGAGCCCCATTTTTGTCAGCGCGGCGTGCTGCCCGTAGTCTATGTCCGCCCTTATCGTCTGCAAAGGTATAGTCCCTTCGTGGTAATGCTCCGTCCTCGCTATGTCCGCTCCTCCGAGAAGGCCCGAAACGGCGACCTTTATCCCCTTGGCCCCGAGTTTCATCGTAGATGCTATCGCCTGCTTCATCGCCCTCCTGAAAGAAACCCTCCTCTCGAGCTGTTCGGATATTTTTTCGGCGACCAATTGGGCGTTCATGTCCGGATATTTGATCTCGACTATATTGACCGAAACGGGTTTGCCAAGTATTTTTTCTATTTCGGGACGCAGCTTGTCTATTTCGTCGCCGCCCCTGCCGATGACCAGACCGGGTTTCGAGCAGTGTATTATCACCCTGACCCTCTGATTGTCCCTTTCTATTTCTATTTTGGGAACTCCCGCCAAAAACAGCTTTTTCTTCAAAAATTTCCTGAGGTTGTAATCCGACACGATTGTCTTGCCAAAATCCGCATCTTTTACGAACCAACGGGAATCCCAGTTTTTTATTATGCCAACACGTAAACCGTGAGGATTGACTTTTTGGCCCATTTTTCGGTGATTCTCCTCCTTAAATATCGTTCATATTTGTTCATGGTTAATGCAAGCCTGCTATTCGGCTTTTTCCCTTACGGCGATCGTAATGTGGGAACTTCTTTTGTATATCCTGTCCATTCTTCCTTTCGCCCTGGGCATCGCCCTTTTCATAATCGGCCCTGGGCATACGAAACATTCGCTCACGTACAGTTTCGAGGCGTCCAAATGATTGTTGTTTTCCGCATTCGCCACCGCGGAAGCAAGCAGCTTGTACAGGTATCCGGCCGCCGCTTTGGGCGTGGATTTCAATATCCCGGCTGCCCTGCCCACTTCTTTGCCTCTTATGAGATCCAAGACGATCTTCACTTTGCGGGGCGAAATTCGCGCATAGCGCAAATACGCCCTGGCGTCTCCTATTTCCGGTTTGGATGTCATTTTTCGCTTCTCCTCTCTATCAGATTGTGCAGATTGTATTTATTTCGCCGTATTGGACGTTTTTGAGCCCGAATGCCCCCTGAATATCCTCGTCGGCGAAAACTCGCCGAGCTTGTGGCCCACCATATCTTCGGTCACATAGACCGGCACGTGTTTCTTTCCGTCGTAGACTGCGATCGTGTGCCCTACGAACTCGGGGAATATCATGGATGCCCTCGACCATGTTTTGAGAACTTTTTTTTCGTTTTTTTCGTTCATCGCTTCTATTCTCTTATACAGCTTGGCCTCGACGAACGGCCCTTTTTTCAAGCTTCTGCTCACTTTTGGTCTGCCCTCCTTATTTATTTATGCTGTTTTTATGCAAACACGCGCATAAACTGCGCTTTTGTTCATTTGTCGTATCTGCGTTTTATGATCAATTTGTCCGATTTGGCTTTTTTGTTTCTGGTTTTCAGGCCCAGCGCCGGTTTGCCCCACGGGGTCATGGGCCCCGGGTGCCCAATTGGCGATTTTCCCTCGCCGCCGCCGTGCGGGTGGTCTACCGGGTTCATGACCGAACCCCTTACCGTCGGGCGCATTCCTTTGTGCCTCGTTTTGCCCGCTTTGCCCACTCTGACGTTTTCATGGTCGAGGTTCCCCACCTGACCGATCGTGGCTTTGCATTCGAGCGCGACTATCCTGACTTCGCCCGAAGGCAGCCTGATTTGCGCCACTTGGCCGTCTTTTGCCATGAGCTGCGCAGAAGATCCCGCCGAACGCACCAGCTGCGCCCCTTTGCCCGGAGTCAGCTCAATGTTGTTTATCACGGTCCCGAGCGGTATGTTCTTTATGGGAAGCGCATTTCCGGGCTTGATGTCCGCCCCTGCGCCCGATGTCACGACGTCTCCCACTTTGAGGCCTTGCGGCGATATTATGTAGCTCTTTTTGCCCGCTTCGGATTCGAGCAGCGCTATGTAAGCCGTCCTGTTCGGGTCATATTCTATCGCTTTCACTGCTGTAGCTTCGGACTCTAAGCGTTTGAAGTCGATTATCCTGTATTTTCTTTTGTTTCCGCCGCCCCTGTGGCGGACCGTGATTTTGCCTGTGTTGTTCCTGCCGGCGTTTTTCTTCAATATCCTGGTCAGGCTTCTCTCCGGGGTCGTCTTGGTTATCTCTTCATAGCTCGGGACTGTCATGTTGCGCCTGCCGGCTGTCATCGGCTTATATTTTATCGTGGGCATGATTCATCTTCTCCTTTTTCAATTTTATGCAATCCTATGCAAGCCTGCGTCTAAAACATTCCGTCGAAGAACGCTATGGATCCCGACTCCGGAGTGAGGGTCACTATGGCTTTTTTCCAGGCGGAGGTGCTTCCTTTGGGGCGCGCCCCCAGCCTTTTTTTCTTGCCGGGCATATTTATCGTGTTCACGTCTTTGACTTTTACTTTGAAGACTTCTTCGACTGCGTATTTTATTTCCGGCTTGGAAGCTTCTTTCATCACTTTGAACGCATATTTTTTGTTTTTTGCCATATCCATGCTGCTTTCCGTTATCAACGGCTTTATTATCAAGTCATGAGCGGTTTTCATTGCGCATAAACCTCCTCGATTTTATCTATCGCGCCCGACGAAGCGATGAATTTGCCGCAATTGAGCACATCGTAGACATTCAGGCTGTCAGCCATCGCCGTTTTGATGCCCGGGATGTTCGCCGCGCTTTTGATGAGTTTCTCGTCGTGCCCCTCCACCACTATCATGGCTTTCTTGCCCGCATCCAGCGCGCCGAGCATATTCGCTATAATTTTCGTCTTGTATTCGTCTGTTTTTATGCTGTCCACCACGACAAACTCGCCGTTTCTGAATTTCGAGGTCAGGGCTCCTTTGAGCGCCGCCCTTTTCGCCTTCTTGTTTATCGAAAGCCTGTAGCTCCTCGGTTTCGGGCCGAAGGCTATTCCGCCGTGAGTCCAGTTCGGGCTCCTCGTCGAACCCTGCCTTGCCCTGCCCGTTCCCTTCTGCCTCCACGGTTTCCTTCCGCCCCCTCTCACTTCCGCCCTTGTGAGCGTGGAATGGGTGCCGACCCGCTGGTTTGAAAGATAGGCCCGGACGACGCTGTGCATCAGGGATTCATTTACGGAAGCGTCGAATATATCGTCTGAAATATCTTTTGTCCCCGTTTCATTGCCGGACATGTCCAATACTTTTATATTCGGCATTTTTTGTTCTCCTTTCAATTTATGTAACTATGTGGCGCAAATATCCAAAAATCTACTTCACCGCGTCCCTGACGAACACTATCGAGCCTTTTGGCCCCGGAACCGCGCCTTTTACGGCTATAAGATTTTTTTCCTTGTCGATTTTGATCACTTCCAGATTTTGGGTTGTCACCCGCTCGTGCCCGTATTGGCCGGCCATTTTTTTGTTTTTCATGATCCTCGACGGGTCGCTGTTCGCGCCCATTGAGCCTGCGTGCCTGTGGACGGGACCCACGCCGTGCGTCTCCTTCTGCGTGTGGAGGCCCCAGCGTTTGACCGCTCCGGAAAATCCGCGCCCTTTCGTCATCCCCGTGACATCCACTTTTTCGCCTTCCTTGAAGGCGTCGGCTTCTATCTTGTCGCCCACTTTCAGGTTTTCGGCATCTTTGAGTTTGAATTCTTTGAGGTGCCTCTTGGGGGGCATGCCCGCTTTTTTGAAGTGCCCCTTCATGGGTTTTATGATCTTTTTCTCCTTTTTTTCCGTGTAGTCGGCAAACCCGAGCTGGACTGCGCTGTATCCGTCGTTTTCCGGCGTTTTTACCTGCATTACCAGACACGGCCCCGCTTCTATTACGGTGACCGGGACGACATTCCCGTTGGCCGGGACAAATATCTGCGTCATTCCGAGCTTTTTGCCTATGATGCTTTTTTGGGCCGGCATTCTGCTCATGTCTTTTTTTCCTCCTTATTTATGTATATTTAAATCTTGACTTCGATTTCCACGCCAGCAGGCAGTTCGAGTTCCTGAAGCGCGGATATTGTCTTTGGGGTGGGCTTTAGCACGTCTATGAGCCTTTTGTGTGTCCTGTATTCGAATTGTTCCCTCGAATCCTTGTATTTGTGAACCGCCCGCAATATGGTGACTATTTCCTTTTCAGTGGGAAGGGGGATGGGCCCCGATATTTCGGCTCCCTGAAGCCTTGCGATCTCCACTATCTTCGCCGCCGCCGAATCGATCAGCGTGTGGTCGTAGGATTTCAGCCTTATCCTGATTTTGTCTTTTGCCTTTGCCATTTGATTTTTGCCTCCTTTTTTAATTTGTGTTTTTTGAATCAAGGCAGAGATTTGAATGCCGCCAAATGACAACTTATCCGCGCGGTTCTTTTTGCGGATAAAAAACACGGATACAGACGCATTCGCTGTTACCCGGCTCGCTATCGCCATGTTATAATAACGATCAACAACCACCCGCCCGATAACGGACATACTCCACGAAAATTACCGTTTGAATGCGTTGTAATCCGCAAAACGCAACCTTTCGCTTCCTCGCACGACGCCCGGCATTCGATTTGCGTGGGTTTCCGTCCACCTTTTTCGCACATTGCCGAGACTTTTCCATTATACACTAATTTTTCGCAAATTGCAAGGGGTTTTTAAAAATTTTTGAAATTTTTTTTGTTTTTTTGTTTTGGGCACACGCGAAAACAGCGGGGAAGATGAATCATCTTTCCCCGCCGTATGCGCCGCAAAATATGTTTATGCCTATTTTGCCTTGGCGGCACGCCTTGCAGCCTCAAATGCCGCAGCCGCCAAAACGATCGCGAGGAAAACCGTAGTGCCGTCGCCGGTCGCGGGGGCGGCGGGAATCTGGGCAGGGGCCGTTTCGGCGGGGGCCGCAGGTTCGGCAGGAGCCGGGGCCGCTTCGGGAGCCGCTTCCGGTTCGGCTTCGGGTTCAGGCGCCGGAGGGGTATATATCGCCCCTGTCAGAACCAAGCCGCCCTCGCCGGTTATGTCGTCGGGCGAATCGGTGTTCACATAGAAGTCGAGCTGGTTCCAAGTCTCGTCGTAAGCGGATTCCGTGACTTTAAGGTGGTATGCGGAGATAACCGGGGTGAAGCGCAATTTCACGCCTTCGGCGGGCGCGGGGAATCCTGAAACTTTCTGCATGGTGGCCCACGGTATGGCTAACTCGATGGTGTATGTGTCGCCATTCACGCTGTTTGCCACGACCCATCCGTCCATCTCGGGGTCGCCTTTTTCAAACTGGGTTTTGCCCGGCGATGCGCGCCCGGTGAGTTTTGGGGAACTTCCGTCCGGATTCATGACCCAAAATATTTCGTATGCGCCGTCGCCCGGTTCTTCGTAGCTTTCGGGGTCATACGCTAAAAACAGCAGGGTTCCCGAGGCTTCCCAGGGCCAGTCGCCCGCATCCGGGTTAAAAGAGAAGTTTTTGTCATAGCGCACTTCGAGGATATACAGATAGGTTTCGTCCCATTTCAGTTTGTAGTCAACAGACAAAGAAGACGAAGGGATCGGGTCGCCGCCCGTGTTTTGCCAAAAGCCGTATTTCTGGAATATCTCGCTGTCGTTGTTCACCGTCAAAAGGACTGCGTCGTCCCATTCGCCCTCGCCCACCTTGCCGTCGACGGTGACGGGAAGCACCGATTTTGCGCACTCATATTCCCATTCGGGCTTGACCGCCGAAACGCCGGTGGCCGCCGCAAGCGAAAATATGACTGCAAAAATCGCCAATATGCCGATTTTTTTCATTTTGCCGTTTTTCCTCCTAAAAAAATTTTGTGTAGTTTTGATAAGCCAAATGTTTCCTAAATGTTTTAGTGAACATCAATGGCTTTCATTATACACAAAATTTCATGGAATGTCAATATGTTTTTTGGATTATTCGATTTTTATTTGGAAAAAGTCATGACTATATTGTATATGATCGCCGCGGCTTCGGCTCTCGTCAGCTCTTTGGTGCCGTCGTAGTTGCCGCCTTCGTCGCCCAATATGAGGCCAAACGCCTTGATGATGGCCACATATCCCTTGTATTCGTCGTCGCAGTTGTCGTCGTTGAAAGGATAGCTGAATATTTCGGTATGCTGCCCCAATTCGCCGTAGCCGGCGATTTCGCAGATTATTTTCGCCGCTTCCTGTTTTGTTATGGCTTTGTCGAAGTCGGCGTCGGCGCCGTAGGTTTCCATGAGCCTGTATGCGAACTGGTTGACGAATATGCTCGATTCCGTTTGGGTGAAGTAATATGAATTGTACATAAAGAACCTCAGGTAGCCTATCAGCTCGCCTTTGGTTATGACCGCGTCGGGATCGAATATGGTTCCGCCCCAGACATATATGCCGTTGTTCGTGAGGGTCCAAACCGTGCTTTCGCCCCAGTGTCCTTCCAGATCCTTGTAATCCGGCTCTTCGGCGGGCGGCTCGGCTTCTTCAAAGTTCCAGCCTACGCATTTTCCCGTAAAGGCGTCGACTGCCATTTCATATCCGAACCGATAAACCAAAAGCGCGTTTATCTTCCCGTTTTCAGTCATCCCGTTTGAAACGTAGCAAATGTCATAGCCCGCAAACCCGGCGATGCTTTCAAGCGCTTTTTCGGGGGAAACCAATTTGTCCAATTTCGGGAAAACCGCTTTGTCGAACCATTGGAAGGAATAGCCGGTGATTTTCCCGGAAATATTGTCGAAAGTCACGTAAATCCCGTTCGATTCGAAAGTTATCCCATTCACTGTCCTGGGAAAATTGAAATAGTAATAGTACGCTCCGTCGCCTTGGTCCTGATCCGCGAACCCGAAATTCGCATCCACGTCAACCGGGCACAGCTCCTTTATCTTTTTCATCACGATTTCTTTCGCCTGCTCATAAGTATACACGCCCTCGGCTTCTTCGCTTTTCGCCGAATCGTAGACGGAATACGAGTTTCCCGAATAGGAGAGGACCGTGCCGGTTTTGGCGTTGACGGTCGCGTAATAGCTTTCATAGCGGGTTTCGGAATTTGAGTACAGGGATATGTTCCAATGGTATTTTTCCGGATCCATGTAGTCCCCCTGCAAGGACGTGTTTTTGGAGAAATCTTTCAGATGCTCCATATCCAAGTCAAAAGCTTTCGCCACTATGTCCAGCGCTTCGTCGGCGGTTATGTAATTTCTGGCTTTGGCGAGTTCCAGCAGCTCCGCTTCGGAAAAATACGCTTCCCCTTCTTCGGCGTTGAGGCTTTGCGCCTTGTTTGAATCCATCGAAACTCCGGCTCCCCTGCCGCCGTAGGCGTAAATCGGGGCGAAACCGGGCGAAGCGCTTGCATCCACCACGCTGCCGTCCGCGGCGCTTATGTACTCGCCGTATTTGTTTTTGAGCCTGTACACCGGCTGGATTTTGTTCTCTTTGGTTTCATAATTGTAATAGCTCGCATAGACGAGCTCGACGCCTATGTTTTCAAGATAGGCGTTCAGGGCTTCCTCCTGCGATATGGGAGACGACACGTTCTGGTATTCTATTTCCGGCGCTTCGGGGGCCAGATAGGCGTAGTTGTAATTCGAAAAGCTCAGGATTTCCCCGGTGATTTTGTCCACTTCCGCATACAGCTGGTATTCGGGGTAATCGTATCCGTTTTTGGCGAGCATGTACACCAGATTGTATCTGTCGGACGGGTAGCTCAAAGACTCGTAATACAGCCTGTAGCCGTCGAATTCCCCGCCGAGCATCTTCTTTAAAAACTCCTCGGCCTTTTTTTCCGCTTCTGCTTTGGTCAGTTCGGCGAAGCGGACTTGCTTGGCGGGGGTTTTTTCGTTGTATTCGTATCTGCCGTAATACAAAATCCTGCCATTGCCCAAAACCGTCGCGTTTACGTTCGCGCTGCCGTCGGTTGAATACCAGTTGAAGTTCCAGGTTTCGTTTCCGGAAGCATCGGGATAGTAGTAATAGTTGAAATTCGGATAGATTTTTTCATCGATGTCGATCACTTTTTTTACGGCGGTCAGAGCCTCCTTCATTTTTTCGTCGAGGTTTGCGCCGTCTGCGCCGTAGCTGCCGGCAGGCTCGATATTGGCCGGGGCAGAGGCAGGAAGCGCGGCAGCCGTCGTTTCCGCCGCTATGGGCGCGGCGCTCACCCCCGAAGCCGCCGAGGCGACCAAGGCCGCAAAGAGCAGCGCAAAACAGGCCGCAGTTGAAAAAACAAATTTAAGGCATTTCGCATTTTCGTTTTTTTTCATAAATTTTGTACATCCTTCCCAAATAATATTGAAATTAAAAAACATGCCACAGTTATTATACTCGACGAACATCCAAAAAGTTCCGCATCCGCAAAATTTTTTTTATTTTCTCCAGAGCTCGAACTCTATGTACTCGCCCACCAACACGGAATCGACGGCATAGTCCGTGCTCGCGACGAAACGGTCCAGGGGTATATATGTGGTCGAGTTTATCAGTTCCCCTTCGAAATACACCTTGTTCCCGCCGTTTAGGATATATGCGGATTTCTTGTTTTCATCCCAGCCCACAGTCTCGCCCAAAAGCTCCATCAAATATCTCATCGGCAGGATATTTTCGCGATACGCCGATTCCGGGTTGTTTCGCGCTTTTGTCAAATCGCTGTCGATCCTGCGTTTTTCCAAGATTTCCCTTTGGCCGCTTTCGCGGGTGGCGAGCACGTTTATGTAATTTATTCCGTCCCCGGCGGTTTCCAGGACTACATGAAGCCCGGCATATCTGTAATAGGGGAACTTCAAAAGTTCTTTTTCCATCGAGCCCATTATTTTTCCGAAACTCAGGCCGTCCGCAAATTCGTATTCCGGAATTTCAGGGTCTTCCGAATAATCGTATGCCACGCTCGATTTCACCTCGAATGTTTCGGAAATTTTGGCGAGGATCCGCTCAAGCCAATCCGCCCCCCAAACTTCTTCCGGATCTAAGTACAGCAAAGTCCCGTCGTAGCCGGCCATGCTTTCAAACAGGTTTTTCAAGGTCACATCGAGGACATCGGTGGAACACAGCAAATCGGCGATTATCCCCGAAAATTCGTTCAGCTCAAAGCACAAAAGTTCCTGCCTCTTGTGTATCGCCAGCTCGAATCTCACATCTTCCCCGTCGGCGCCGACCAATGCGACCTCTATTTCGGCGTCTCCGTCTTTTGCCCGGCCCGAAATTTTAAAAACCAGTTCATTTGGGATCGCGCTGTCCGAATTGTTTTTCGGCCCTATTTCCATATCCGCTTCGAAAGAGTAGGCCCCGCCGCCATAGATCAGCTTTTCGGCAAGGGCGTATATGTCGGTTTTTTCGCATGCGGCCAATATCGGGCAAAAAATGGCCAGCGCCGCCAGAGCCAGTATGCAGCCCGCATATTTTTGGATTTTTGTTTTCATGTTAATTTACCATCACTCTCCGTCGTTTTTGTTTTTCGCGTTTATTTGCTTGATTTTGGCCAGCGGGTTTTTGTTTGCGGCTTCGCGGAGTTGCGGGTTGGCCACATGGGTGTATATCTGCGTGGTGTTGAGGTGCTCATGGCCCAATATCTCCTGGAGCACGCGGGTGTCCACGCCGTTTTGGTACATAAGAGTCGCCGCCGTGTGCCGGAGCTTGTGCGTCGAATAGTTCTTGTCGGCGAGCCCCGCTTTGAAAAAGCTCAAATCGACCATTTTCTGCACCGCGCTGTTTGATATCCTGCGGCGGTTCCTCGATATGAAGAGCGCGTTTCCGTCTTTTGCGGATTCGCATTTTTTGCGCACTTCGAGGTAGTCCGAAAGCGCCTGCTTGCAGGGTTCGTTGAGGTACACGAACCTCTCCTTTTTGCGTTTGCCGAGCACGCGCATCGTCGAAGCGTCCGGCGCTATGTCGTCCAAGTCTATCCCCACGAGTTCGGAAAGCCTCATGCCGCAGTTCAAAAACAAGGTTACGATGAGGTAGTCGCGCGTCCTGTTTTGGTTTTTTTCGTCGTTTTGTATGGCGTTCAGCAATTTCACGCTTTCTTCGAGGGACAGATATTTGGGCAGCGCCTGCCGTATGGTGGGGGATTCGATCGTCTCGGCGGGATTTGCCTCGAGTTTGCCGACCTGGTTTGTCAGATACTTGAAAAATCCCTTGACCGCCGAAAGTTTCCTCGCCCTGGAATTGTTTATGTTGTCGCGCTGCTCCGACATGAAAAACAGAAACTCGAAGATGTCCTCTTTGGAAATAGTCCCGATGAAACCCAAATCCAAATCCGCCACATCGATTTCGTCGAATTCGCAATCCGTTTTTTGTTTGCGCTGCTTCATGAACCTGAAAAACACGCGCAAGTCGAATATGTATTCCCTGACTGTGAGTTTGGAACTGCCTTTGATCGTAGTCAGATACATCAGATACTGCCGCGCCATTTCAGGCAGAGCGTCGATATTCTCGCGGTTGTTTTCCATAAATCCGTACACCACCCCACCAATAGATTATACAACGAATTTGTGAATTATTTTGACTTTTTTCGAAAATAAATTAAAAAATTATTGACAAATAATTTTTGTTGTGGTATAATGCCGATGTGATAGCCAAAAACGATGAAGGGGACAAGGCTTGCAAATTGGGCTTTTCAGAGATTTGCCGGTTTGGTGCGAGGCAAAAGGGCACATTGCAAGCGAATAACTCACCCCGGAGTTGCCCGCCCGAAGGATAATGCCCGCAGGGCCGGACGTGAATGCCGCGTTAAGGCAAAGGCTTTACAGGAAACGGGCGCGCGCCGCCCGCATTTTCGAGAAGCCGGAATCGAGAAGGCTGAGAAATATTTTCGCAGCCCCAAAATTAGGGTGGTACCGCGTGACGGCGAAATATGCTTGCATATTTGCTCCTCGCCCCTATGGCATGGCTTGCCTGATGGGGAAAGTGGAGCTTTTTTGTCACCTTGTTTTCCCTTTCGGCAAAAAAATCAATGACTGCGAATAATGGAGGGAAAACGATGGAAAAGAGAAAAAAAATCTGCATTTTCGACACCACGCTGCGCGACGGCGAACAAGTTCCCGGCGCAAAACTGAACCTGAACGAAAAACTGAGGATAGCAAAACAGCTTGAAATTTTGGGCGTAGACTTCATAGAGGCGGGATTCCCCTCTTCTTCGCGGGGGGATTTCGAAGCGGTGCGGGCAGTCGCCGAACTCGTGAAAAAACCCGTGGTGACTGCGCTGGCCAGGGCGGTAAAAGAAGACATCGACATGGTTTACGAAAGCGTGAAGCATGCCAATAGCCCCATGATACACATAGTTTTGGGAACTTCGAACATCCACGTCGAGCAAAAATTCCGGAAAACAAGCGAAGAAATATTGGAAATGGGCGTCCAGGCGGTGAAATACGCCAAAACCCTGCTGCCAAACGTCCAATATTCCACAGAGGACGCTTCGAGAAGCGAGTTCGAATACTTGTGGAAAACCATAGAAGCGGTGGCAAAAGCCGGGGCGACGATAATCAACATCCCCGACACCGTGGGTTATGCCGTGCCCGAACAATTCGGCGAGCTGATAAGCAAAATATGCTGCCGGCTAAAAAATTTGGACGATAGGATAATGGTTTCCGTGCACTGCCACAACGACACGGGGCTCGCCACCGCAAATTCGCTGATCGCGGTCAAAAACGGCGCGGACAAAGTGGAATGCACGATAAACGGGATTGGCGAAAGGGCGGGAAACGCCGCGCTGGAGGAGATAGTCATGGGGCTGAAGCTGCGCGGGGACTATTACCGCGGATTTTCCGGGGTCGAGACCAGGCAGATAACGAACGCTTCCAAAATGGTGAGCAGCCTGATGGGGCTTGACGTGCAGGTCAACAAAGCGATAACGGGCGACAACGCCTTTGCCCATTCATCCGGCATACACCAGGACGGCCTGCTCAAATCGAGGGAGGTGTACGAGATCATCAACCCCAAGGACGTGGGAATCGACGACATGGAAATGGTGCTCACAGCGCGTTCCGGCAGGGCGGCCTTGAAAAACACGATAAAGCATATGGGCCTCAACGACTTGAGCGAAGCCGATTTTGAAGTAGTGCACCAAAGGTTTTTGGAACTCGCCGACAAAAAGAAAGAGGTATACTATCACGACCTCTACTATTTGGCAAAAGACTTTCCGGCAAAAGCGGAGGACATTTCAAAAAAAACCAAAATATACGAATTAGTGAACTACCAGGTCATATCAAGCGACATTTTTCCGAGCGCATCGGTAAAATTAAGGTGCGGCGACGAATTGTTCACGAAGACATCCACGGGAAACGGCCCGATAGACGCATTGTACAGCGCGATAGAAGAAATCGTCGACTTGCGGGTGAATCTTCTCGAATACAAAATAAGCAGCATATCCCAAGGCGAGCAGGCCATGGGCAGGGTCAGGATCCAAGTCAAATTCGAAAACAGGACATACACATCCAGCGCCGCCGACGTCGACACCATCAAGGCGAGCGCAATAGCGATGCTGAACTGCATAAACCAAATAAAGATAGAAAGCGCGGGCAATTGCAAAAACGATTGAGGAAAGGATATGCGCATAGCGAATTGAAATGAAAATCGAGCTGTATGACACCACTTTGCGCGACGGAGCGCAGAGCCCCGGAATATCATTCACCGCCGAAGACAAGCTGCGCATCATGGCGGCCATAGACGAGTTCGGAATACCGTACATAGAAGCGGGAAACCCCGGCTCGAACCCAAAAGACATGGAGCTTTTTGAAAAGGCAAAAACCCTGAGCTTGAAAAATTCCAAGCTGTGCGCCTTTTGTTCCACCTGCCGCGCCGGGGCGGCGGCCGACCGCGACGAGGCGCTGCTCAAAACGATCGGCGCAAATACCGAGATTGTCGCGCTCTGCGGCAAAAGCTGGCTTTTGCACGTCGAAAAAATCATCAAGACAACCGCCGATGAAAACCTGCGCATAATTTCCGATTCCGTAAAATTCTTGAAGGAAAACCAAAAAACCGTATTTTTTGACGCGGAACATTTTTTTGACGGATATGCGGACAATCCCGGGTATGCGCTGCAAGTGCTGCGCGCCGCCGAAAAAGCGGGGGCTTCGGCGATAATTCTGTGCGACACCAACGGCGGCACGATGCCCGATGAGATCCAAAAAGCCGCATGCGCCGCCAAAACAAGCATAAATTTGCCCCTTGGGATCCACTGCCACGACGACAACGGGCTCGCAGTGGCGGGAACCCTCACCGCAGTCAAAAGCGGGGCGTCCATTGTGCAAGGAACCATAAACGGAATGGGGGAACGCTGCGGCAACGCGAATTTATGCATTGCGATCCCCAATTTGCAGCTGAAAATGGGCTATTTTTGCCTGTCCGCCGAAAAGCTGCGGGAACTCGGCCCCTTTGCCCGCCGCATCGCCGAAATTTCGAATATCGCCTTTGACGAAAATATGCCCTATGTCGGCGGCCACGCCTTCACCCACAAAGCCGGGATGCACATCGACGCGGTAAACAAGGCCCCTGCCTCTTTTGAGCATATAGACCCGGCGATAGTGGGAAATGTGCGGAACACGCTCGTTTCGGAATTTGCGGGCAGATCCGCGCTGATAAACAAAATGAAGCAGATCGCCCCGCAAATCGCAAAAGACTCGCCCGAACTGGCGGAAGCGCTTCGCCTTGTCAAATCATATGAAAACGACGGATATCAATTCGAAAACGCCGAAGGATCCCTTTATCTGCTTCTGTTGAAATCGCTGAAAAAACGCAAGGCATATTTCAGCGTCGAGACATTCAAGCTCGTGCTTTCGGAACCGGACGCGAAATCGGGCAAGCCGGGCGCATTAGTAAAAGTAAAAGTGGGCGGGAAAGAGGAGATGACGGCGGCGGAGGGAGACGGGCCGGTTAATGCGCTCGACAAAGCGCTGAGGCGCGCGCTGACTACCTTTTATCCCAAACTCGGCGAAATGAAACTCGTCGATTTCAAAGTGCGCGTGCTCAATTCAAATGCGGCAACGGCGGCAAAAGTGCGCGTTTTGATCGAATCTTCGGACAACAGCCGAACTTGGCGCACCGTCGGCGTCAGCACGGACATCATCGAGGCGTCTTGGAACGCGCTTCTGGATTCGGTGGAATGCAAACTTTCGCTCGACGACGGGCTGATCATATGACACGCAAAGGAGGGCATATAAAATGGCAATGACGCTAAGCCAAAAAATACTCGCTTCCCACGCAGGCAAAGAAACGGCAAAAGCCGGAGAATTCGTTTTCGCCGATGTGGATCTGGTGATGGGCAACGACATAACCGCTCCGGTCGCCATAGAAGAATTCGGCAAACTCGGGGCAAAAAAAGTGTTCGACGCCCAAAAAATCGCGCTGATCCCCGACCATTTCACCCCCTGCAAAGACATAAAAAGCGCGGAGCAAGTAAAAATATTGCGCAATTTCGCCAAAAAGCACAGCATAAGACATTTCTACGAAATGGGCAGGGCGGGAATCGAACACGCGCTGATCCCCGAACTCGGGCTGGCGCTTCCCGGTGAGCTTGTAATCGGGGCGGATTCGCATACCTGCACTTACGGCGCGCTCTCCGCATTCTCGACGGGGGTGGGATCCACCGACATGGCCGTTGCCATGGCCACCGGCAAAGCGTGGTTCAGGGTCCCGGAGGCGGTAAAAATCGAAATCACGGGAAAGCTCGGCAAATTCGTGTCGGGCAAGGACGTAATACTCGAAATCATCGGACAAATCGGGGTCGAGGGCGCGAGATATATGTCGATGGAGTTTGCGGGAGAGGGAATTTCGGAACTTTCGATGGACGACAGGCTGTGCATATCGAACATGGCGATCGAAGCAGGCGGAAAAAACGGCATATTCGAATCAGACGATATGACTATAAAATACATAGACTCCGCCAACAAAGAAAACAGGCCGTATAAAAGCCATAAAGCGGATGAAGGCGCAATTTACGCGAAAACGCTCAAAATCGATTTGAACGGCCTCGACTGCGTGGTGGCTTTCCCGCACCTCCCCGAAAACAAGAAATACATATCCGAAATAAAGCCGGGAGAAATAAAAATCGACCAAGCTGTGATAGGATCCTGCACAAATGGCAGGCTTTCCGATTTGCGGGTTGCAGCCAAAATTTTGAGGGGAAAAAAGGTCGGGAAAAACGTGCGCTGCATAATAATACCGGCCACGCAAAAAATCTGGAAAGAGGCGATGGCCGAGGGTTTGCTCGAAATATTCGTAGATTCGGGCTGCGTGGTTTCGACCCCGACCTGCGGGCCTTGCCTTGGAGGGCACATGGGCATACTTGCAAGCGGCGAAAAGGCCGTTGCGACCACCAACAGAAATTTCGTGGGCAGGATGGGCCACCCCGAAAGCGAAGTCTACCTGTCAAACCCGGCGGTCGCGGCGGCTTCGGCAATTATGGGATATATCGCAGATGCGGGGGAGGTGTAAAAATGATACGAGGCAAAGCGCACAAATACGGCGACAACGTGGACACGGACGTCATAATCCCGGCGAGATATTTGAACACTTCGAATCACTTCGAACTCGCCGCGCACTGCATGGAAGACATAGACAAAGAATTCATAACAAAAGTCAGGCCAAACGACATAATTGTCGGCGGAAAGAATTTCGGCTGCGGTTCGTCGAGGGAACACGCCCCCATCGCGATAAAGACATCCGGAATATCCGCAGTCGTCGCGCGCTCTTTCGCCCGGATTTTTTATCGCAACGCGATAAACATAGGCCTGCCCATAATCGAATGCGAAAAAGCCGCCGCCGAATCCGACGGGGGCGACGAATTTGAGATAAACCTGAAAACCGGCGAAATCAAAAACATCACGAAAGGCAAAAGCTATCGGGGAGAAAAGTTTCCGGATTTCATGATGGAGCTTTTTCTTGCCGGAGGGCTTGTAAATTATGCGAAGGAGCGGCTAAATTGATAAAAAAAATAGCGGTCATTCGAGGAGACGGTATAGGTCCTGAAATCGTCGCCGAGGCGATAAAAATCCTCGGAAAAGCCGGGGAAAAGCACAGCATCGAGTTTAATTTCACAGATGCGTTGATGGGCGGCGCGGCAATTGAAAAAACAGGAGTCCCCCTGCCCGAAGAAACCATCGAAATCTGCCGGGGCTGCGACGCGGTTTTGTTAGGGGCCGTCGGCGGCGGGAAATGGGATGCATTGCCCGGGGATATGCGGCCCGAGGCGGGGCTGTTGAAACTCAGGAAAGCGCTCGGGCTGTATGCCAACTTGCGCCCTGCGAAAATCGACCCGAATCTCTCCCATTCATCTCCCCTAAAATTTGAAATCGTCGAAAATGCGGACATCATGGTGGTGAGGGAACTTTGCGGGGGAATATATTTCGGCGAAAAAAAACGCGGCGAAGATGGCGGCAGCCTGTATGCGTTCGACACGGAAAAATACCGGGATTACGAAATTGACAGGATTGCGAAAAAAGCGTTTGAAATAGCAAAAAAACGCAAAAAAAGGCTTTGCAGCATAGATAAGGCGAACGTTTTGGAATCGTCGAGGCTTTGGCGGGAGCGCGTGACGAATATGGCGAAAGATTACGGCGAAATCGAGCTTTCCCATATGTACGTGGACAACGCGGCCATGCAATTGATAAAAAATCCCGGGCAATTCGACGTAATTTTGGCTTCCAACATGTTCGGCGACATATTGTCGGACGAAGCCTCGATGATTTGCGGCTCCATCGGAATGATTCCCTCGGCTTCGCTGGGGGAGGGCAATTTCGGGCTGTACGAACCAATACACGGCTCCGCGCCGGACATTGCGGGAAAGAACACAGCCAATCCGATAGCGGCGGTTTTGTCAAGCGCGATGATGCTCCGCCACAGCTTTGGTCTGGAAGAAGCGGCAAGATCGATCGAAAACGCAGTGGGCAAAACGCTTGAACTCGGATACAGGACCGCCGACATAGCCAAAAAGGGCGAAATGGCCGTCGGAACCGTCGAAATGGGCGATGCCATCAAAAAAACATTTGAAGGCGAGGAGAAGGGCAATTGAACGGCGCCGAATATATAATAAAATTCTTGGAGCAAAAACAAGTTGAAATAATTTTCGGCTATCCAGGCAGCAAGGTGTTGAGTTTGTACGACGCATTGTACAGGGCAATCGAAAAAGGCGGAAAAACAGCGCATATTTTAACCCGGCACGAGCAGGGCGCGATCCACGCCGCCGAAGGTTATGCCCAGGCTACGAAAAAAACAGGGGTGGTGTTCGCCACTTCCGGCCCGGGCGCGACGAATTTAGTCACAGGGCTCGCAGATGCGATGCTCGACTCCGTGCCTATTTTCGCCATAACCGGACAAGTGGGTGTTTCGTCCATCGGAAGGGACGCTTTTCAGGAAGCCGATATGCTCGGGGCCAGTTTGTCCATCACAAAACACAATTATCTGGTCAGGAACATAAAAGACTTGGCATACACGCTCGAAGCCGCTTGGCAGATCGCAAATAACGGAAGGCGCGGTCCGGTGCTCGTCGACATACCGGCAAACATCTTCGACGAGGAAATAGACCAAGCCGAAGCAAATAAAGCAAAATATATCCCGAGAAACCGCGAAAATTCAAATTCTTTCGATAAGCAAAAGATTTCAGATTTGCTGTTTGGGTCGTTTCGGCCGGTTATTTTGGCCGGCGGCGGAGTCACAGCTTCCGAAAAAGCCCCCGGCCTGATGCGAAAATTCATGGAAAAATGCAGCATCATGTGCGCCATTACCCTCATGGGCAAATCCACCGTGGACACCGACATCCCGCTCGGGCTGGGCATGGCCGGGATGCACGGGCTACCGGCGGCGAACAGGGCGATAGCCGAAAGCGATTTGGTCATCGCGGTGGGCACGCGCTTTTCCGACCGGACAATAGGAAACCCCGGATTGTTTTCCCAGACAAAAAGCGTAATCCACGCGGACATAGACATCGCCGAAATATCCAAAAACGTGAAACCCACTGTGGCCGCCGTGATCGATTCGGCCGAATTTTTTTCGCAAATGCTAAAATTGGAAATTCCCGAAGGCAAAATTTCCCAATGGAAAAAATGGCACAGCGAGATAATCGGCGAAAAAGAAAAGCAAAACGAAAAAATGATTTTTTCCGGGAAACTCAAAATGCGCGAAATCGTGAAAACGGTCGCCGAATTGTGCCAAGACCGCGAAGATTTCATATACGTCACCGATGTAGGCCAGCACCAGATGATCGCCGCACAGGAGACAAAGCACAAAAAACCCGGAACATTCATCACTTCGGGGGGGCTGGGTACAATGGGTTTCGGGCTTCCCGCCGCCATCGGAGCGGCCTTCGGAAAAACGGCGGACCGGGTGATATTGTTTTCGGGCGACGGAAGCATACAAATGACAATACAGGAACTCGCCACCGTCAAAAAAGCTCCCGTCCCGGTCTATATCTTTGTCTTGGACAACAACAGGCTCGGAATGGTTCGCCAGTGGCAAAAGCATTTTTACGGCGGGAGATATTCGCAGTCCGTATTGAAAGACAATCCCGAATTCGCGGCAATAGCCGCCGCTTACGGGATAAAGGGCGCAAAAATCTCTTCGAGGGAAAATTTGGGCGGGAATATAAAAAAGATATTGGACAGCGGGGAAAACACCCTCGTCCATTTTATCACCGACCCGGAAGAAAACGTATATCCCATAATACCCACGGGCAAAAACAACTATGAAATGTTAGTCACGGGGGAGGCGGACAGCCGATGAATGACTCAAACAAGCCAAAGCACGTGATCGTGGCGAAAGTGGACAATATTCCGGGAGTCGTTTCGAGGATATCGGGATTTTTCACGCGCAGGGGCTACAACATCGAGAGTTTTGTAACCAGCGTGACTGAAAACCCCGCGATATACCACCTCACCTTTTCGGTTTTATGCTCAGACGACGAAGCCAAGCTTCTCGCGCACCAGATGGGCAGGATCGCCGAGGTCATCGAGGTTTGCGAAACTGAGGGGAGAGATGTGACAATCCGCGAATTCATGCTGATAAAGATAAATTGCCCGGGCGAAAAAAGTTTCGAGATATTGCAAAGCTGCGAAATGATGAAAGTGAAAATCGTGGGCAGGGGCGAAAATTTTGTGACTGTGGAAGTAATGGGGAACTCGCAAAAACTGGACGATGTGATCATCGCCTTTGAAAGGTACGGGATCATCGAAATAGTTCGCTCCGGCGCCGTCTGCGTTTTGAATTGAAGCCATATTTTCCATATTTTTTATTTTTCCCGATTTTTCTGTTGCAATCCGGACGATGTTGTAGTATAATGGTTGTTGCAGATCAATCAAAAATGCAAAAGAGGGGGAAAACTCAGTGGCGCAAAATTTCGACCCTGTATACAAAGAGATCGAAAATTACGGGATAATTCCGATAATAAAGACCGAAGACGCAGAAATCGCGCTTGCTGCGGCAAAAGCGCTGTCCGCCGGAGGGCTGAATGTCGCCGAAATGATTTTCGAAACGGAAAAAGCGGAAAAAGCGGCGGAGAAAATAATTGCCGCACTGCCCGGAACGCTGCTTGTCGCCGGAGGCGCCAAATCGAAAAAACAAGCGAAAGGGGCCGCCGATTCGGGCGCGAAAGCCATAATAACGGATGGTTTCGACGCGAAAATGGCGGAGTGCTGCGAAAACCTCGGAATCCCTTTGCTGATAAAAATAAAAAACGCGGAAGAAACAAAAAAAATGCCCGAAGCCAAATTTATCGTCGATAGCGCAAACCCGGACGATTTCGCGAAGCATTTGTCAAACAAAGCGCTTCTCGCGTGCTCTATTGATATTATCCCGCAGGAGGCATATGCCGGGGGTTTCGGCGAAATAAAAAAACTGGCGGCCCATGCAGTGCAAAAAATGCTCGGCTACGATCTGGCCCATGTGGGCATAAACTGCGAAAACGCCGAGCAGGCCGAGCGCGATTCCGGCAGGGTCGAGGCAATATTCGGGCTCGAAAAAACAGATGCCGGCGCCACTTTTTCAAACGCCGACATTTTGCATTTCACGAAACAGAGGAGCTACGGCAAAAACGGGCAGATAGCGATCAGCGCGAATTTTATCGACAGGGCGCTATTTTACCTCAAACAAGCGGGGAGGCAATTCATCGAGGAAAGCGCGAGATATGACGAGCAGGGAATTTTGGCTTCGATTTATCTCGACAATATAATAGGCGGATTTGCGATCAAATTGGTCAGGAGGGAAACAAATGGATAATTTTTTATGCGACAGCTTTATGCTGAAAAGCGAAACTGCGAAAATTTTGTACCATGAAACGGCGAAAGATATGCCGATAATCGACTATCACTGCCACATAAGCCCAAAAGAGATAGCCGAAGACAAAAAATACGAAAATATCGCGGCTTTATGGCTCACCTGCGGCGACCACTACAAATGGCGGGCGATAAGGGCAAACGGATACGGGGAAAAATATGTCACCGGAAATGCCGCGGACTTCGAAAAGTTTTCGGCCTGGGCAAATACGCTGCCCAAGTGCATAGGAAACCCCCTGTATATCTGGGCGCACATGGAACTGAAAAAATATTTCGGCTACACCGGCGTTTTAAGCGCCGAAACTGCGGATGAAGTCTGGAATTTGTGCAACGAAAAACTGCAAAGCATGAGCGCCCGCTCGATCATGCGAGATTCAAAAGTGAAACTTATCTGCACCACCGACGACCCCGCCGATTCTTTGGAATATCACAAAACGATAAAAGCCGACAAAACATTCGAAATCGAAATTTTGCCCGCTTTTCGGCCCGACAAAGGGCTGCACATAGAAAAGCCGGGATTTAAGGAATACATAAAAAAGCTCTCTGAAGCAGGCGGCGCGGAAATCACCGATTTGAACTCCCTTTTTGACGCATATTCAAAGCGTATCGGCTATTTTGCTTCCCTTGGCTGCAAAACCGCCGACAACGGATTTGAGGAAGTGCCTTTTTTGCGCGGGGATGCAGACCTTGCGCTCAAAAAAGCACTCGGCGGGCTGGAACTTTCCAAAGAGGAAACCGAAGCCTACAAAACCGAACTCATGCTGTTTTTGGGCCGTGAATACCACAAACGCGGTTTTGTGATGCAGATACATTTCGGCGTGGCCAGAAACACCAGCGAAAGGCTTTTTGGGATGTTTGGCCCCGATGCGGGCGCGGACGGAATCGGCGGGTACGCATGCATCCCGCAGCTGACAAAACTGCTTGGCGAACTCGACAAAGACAATGCCTTGCCAAAAACCGTCCTGTATTCGGTGAACCCGACGGACAACGCCGCGCTTGCCGCGCTTGCCGGCTGTTTCCAGAACAGCGATTGCGGGATAAAGCCCGGCGGTGCAGGAAAATTGCAGCATGGTTCGGCTTGGTGGTACAACGACACGAAAACAGGCATGAGGGATCAGCTCGTAAATTTGGCCAACCATTCGCTGCTGGCGAACTTCATCGGGATGCTCACCGATTCGCGGTCATTTGTTTCATACCCGCGCCACGATTACTTCAGGCGGATATTATGCGAAATACTCGGCGAATATGTCGAAGCCGGGGAATACCCGAGCGACATGGCTTATCTGTCGAAAATGGCCTCAAACATATGCTACAACAACGCAAACGAATATTTCGGCTTCGGGCTGTAATTATCTGTGGGCGGCGCTCCTCGCTTCGATTTTGTCCAATATCGCCTTTTTTTGGTCGCCCTCGGCGAGAATGGGTTTGAAATTGTTTTTCGAAGGGTTTGAAGTGGTCAATATCGGGATTGCCTCTATTCCGCAATCCACTACTTCGCCCCCTTGCAAAACAAATTTGGCTTGAAGGATCACGCTCGTGCGGTTTTCAATGTCTGATATAACGTTTCCGTCGAATATGAAGTTGCCGATCGAATATGCGATGTACCTGTCTTTGTAACGCTCGATCCCCTGCAGCACGTGCGGGTGGTGCCCGATCACCAAATCCGCGCCGTTGTCGATGGCATAACGCGCGGAAGCCACCTGGGAAGCGTTGGCTATCCTTTCGTCCATGTTGCCCCAGTGGAAAGTGACGATTTTTAATTCGACGCCGTTTGCCTCCATGTATTCGAGGCCTTGCTTTATCGCGGAGGTGCCGTATCCGACAGAACTCACGAAACCCGTTTTTATCCCGTTTATCTCTTCGACCAAAACAGTCCCGTTGCCAAAATACCCGATTTTTGCGGATTCCAAGGCGGCCACGGTGTCATTGTAGCCCGTTTGCGAATAGTCGTAGGTGTGGTTGTTTGAGAGGTTGACCGCATCTACGCCTCCCGAAGTCAATATGCCTGTATATTTGGCATAGCCTTTGTAGTTGTATGGAGCCGCCTTTTTTATGCTTGGATCTTGGTTGTCGGTGAGCGCGCATTCGAGATTTGCCACCACATAGTCGCTTCCTTTGAAAATATGCGCCACATTTTCAAAAAAATACCCGGGCCCGTACAAATCGTAATATTCGGCGAAAGAACCCGAATAGGCTTTGCGGCTTTCGCTGGCCAATGTGGTGTCGCCGACCATGGAAAAAACAATTTCGCGCAGATCTGTGCCCGTGGCGTAACGCGGCGGCTTGGGCGGTTTTGGAACTCCCGGATCCTCTTCTTTTATTTCCTCGACGATGGGCTCTTCCAAATTCGCTTCCTGCCCGTCATCCAAATCAAGTTTTTCCGTTTCTTGCGTTTCTTGCGCTTCTTGCGTTTCTTGCGCTTCTTCGGATGCGGAATCCGGGTTTTCCGCGGTTTCGGCCCGGGTCGCGGATGTCGCGGGCTCTGTGGTTTTCGAAGAAATTATTTGCTCGGATTCCGGTTCGGGCACGGGAACCGGGGCATCCATGAAAATGTCCCCAATCAGAAAACACAGCAAGACGCCCGCAAATACTGCGGCAAAACACAAACATATTTTTACTGCTTTTTTTATTTTGTTCATCTATGTCATACTCGCTTTCCCAAAATGCGGCAATACGTAAATTATACAGCAAAACTTCAAAAATTGCAACATAAACACCGGAAAATTTAACAAACGTGTAACAAAACAATAGAATACAGGAGATTTAAAAAATGGATGCCACATATGCAAAATTCGAAAAATATCTCGGATATTATGATTTATGCGAAGAAGGAAAAACATTTTTGAAAGAAGCGTCAAAAAAAATATGCGAAGATGAATCTTTGGTTTCCCGCGCTTTGGAACTCAAAACAAAACTCGCCGATTTGTCCCTCGAATTGAAACCGGACGAGGAATTCAAGGATGACTCAACGCAGTTTGGCGCTTTTTTGTTCACGCTGGCCATCGAAGACATGGAAAAATTGTACAGGCAAAAAAATATCCCGCGCGATGTGCTGCTCGAAACGATCGGCGATCTCGGCGTCTGGATACAGCGGCATTATGATTGGTTCGGCGAATGGGGATTTTCGCAGCACGGCTGGGTAATGGGGCACCTCAGGGCAAAAATATTCAAACTCGGCCGTTTGCAGTTCGAGCCAAAAAAACTCGATAAACTGCCCCCGGCAGAGTTGAATTTGAATTTAAAACAAGGGGACCCGATCCTAAACGTCCATATCCCGAGGGGCGGGAGGCTCGACGAAAATGCCTGCTTAAAATCCTTTGAAAGCGCCGAGCGGTTTTTCCCGGATGTTTTGGGGTATGATTTTGCCGCCTTCGGCTGCTTCACATGGCTGTTCGACCCCAATTTCGAATCGCTTTTGCCGCCGGATTCCAACATATTGAAATTCCAAAAAATGTTTGAGCTGTTTCCCGGCGAAGAAGGCTATTGGGGTTTGGACTACGTGTTCGTGAACATAACAAAAGAAAACATAAAGGATGCCCCCAAGGACACCGCTTTCCGAAAAAACCTCGCCGAGCACCTTCTGGCCGGCGGGAAAATGCAGCCGGGCTGCGGCTACAGGCTGGCGAAAAACAGAAAACAATAAAGGGAAAACAATGCAAATAATATACAGCGACAGCGAGATAGCTTCCAAAAAACCGAACATAAACAAAAAAACCGCAGTGGCCTTGGGCAATTTTGACGGATTTCACATAGGGCACATGAAGCTGCTTGAAAAAATAAAGGAATACGCGGGCCAAAACCCCGAAACGCGGGCTTCATGCGTTTGGACTTTTTCCGAACACAGCCAAAATGTGCTGTCAAGCGAATTTTTTGTGCCGTATATAACCGCCAAAGAAGAAAAGGCCGAAATCGCAAAACAAAAGAACATAGATTACCTCATATTCCAAGATTTCAATTTCGTGCGCTATCTTGAACCCGAAGAATTTATCGAAAGGGTGATTGTGGGTTATCTCGGAGCCGGGCTCGCGGTCTGCGGCTACAATTACCATTTCGGCAAAAACGGAAAGGGCAGCGCAAAGTATTTGCGCGACAGCCTTGCCAAAAAAAACATTGAAACCGCGATAATCCCGCCGGTGATATGCGAAGGGCAAGCCGTTTCTTCCTCTTTTATCAGGACGCTGATAAAAATCGGCGATATGCCGAGGGCGAAAAAATTTCTGGGCAGGCCGTTTTCCATAAAATTCCCCGTAGTGTGCGGAAACCGGACAGGCAGGAAAATAGGCGTGCCCACGATAAACCAGCTTTTCCCAGAAGGGCACATAATCCCCGCCTGCGGCATATACGCCTGCACTTGCGAGATAGGCGGGATGACATACAAAGCGGCGAGCAACATAGGGCTCCGCCCCACGGTCGGCGGGGAATTTCTGAACTCCGAGACGCACATAATCGGCTTTGACGGGGATTTGTACGGCGAAAACATAAAAGTGAATTTCCATATGAAATTCCGCGACGAAATAAAGTTCAACGATCTCGGGGAATTGAAATCGCAGATAAAAAAAGACATAGATTTTGTGAATACATGCAACGAATGTGAACGATAGTTCACGCCAATATAAAATATTCAGAAAAAAATAAGGAGCATAAAAATAAATGTTGGACAATTCGGATAAAAAGGAAAAAGGCAACTCTGAAATCAACCTGAATGTGAAAATACCGCCGGAACAGCCCGACGGCAGTTTTTCGATGAAAAACGTGGTGCTGACCGTTTACGGAGCCAAAAAGATATTTTTGGCATGGTGCGCCATCGGCCTGATTTTGGGGATTTTGGCAGCCGGATTTTATTACATCACGCAAAAAGACGCCGATGTTCCGGGCAATGCGTCTGTAACGCTCACATTGAATTACAACGGGGCGGAATCGAATTTTTACCCCAACGGGGAAAGGTTCTCGGCAAGATCATTTTCCGATACCGCCATATTTGAAAAAGCGATAGAAACGCTTGAACTCGACGACATCACCGTGGGAGACGTGATAAACGAAGTGGAATTGACGCAAGCCGAAGGAAAATACAACATTTTCACATTCACCATACCATACGGCGCCGAAAGCGTATTTGCCAACAACGCCGCAAAAAAAGATTTCTTGACCGCATTGTGCGGGGAGTACAAAAATTCCATAATAGAAAAATATTACTCAAAAAGCACCGTGGGCACATTATACAACCAGGAATTGGGCGAAGTGGACAAACAGATCCAGGACGCGGCGCTTTGGGAACAGGATCCATTCAGCTTCGAAAACAATTTCAAGACAATAGGGGGCTATTACGAAGAACTCGAAATAATCTTGGAAAAACTGCATTTCGAGCAGCCCAACTACATATCGCCGGAAGGCTTGAATTTTGACGATTATGCAAAGCAGATGTACGACATACGCAACAAAGACATAGAAGAATGGGCAAAAAAACTGCAATATAACATATATATACGAAATATCGACAAGTTTGTGGAGGAGTCGCAATTTGGCATCGAAACCATGGAGAGAAACCGCCGCTACAACCTCGAACTCGCCGAATCATACAACGAACTGCTCGCTTCATTTCAGCAAAAAGATTCCCAGGGCGCGATAGTGCCGGAAGCGGTCGGCGTTTTGAAAGAAGCCCAGCTCTGCATTTTGGAAGCGGCGGATCTGCAAAGGCAAATAAACAAAATGGAATCCGACCTGGAAATGCTCGAAGAAAACGAACAGGCGATCCGCCAAAACAGCCGCGAAGCGGAAAACGCCCTTTCGGCTGCCACCTCCCAGCTCAAAAAGAACCAGGAAAGCGTCCGAAAGGTGATATATGATTATTACGAGCAGCAAAATATTCGCGAATCGGAAAATTCCGTGCTTTACTCAAATCCCGCCATTGTAATGCCGGAGGGACAAAGCGCCCCTTCCGGAGCCATGATGCGAATGCTGTTGATTTTGGTGGGAATGGCGTTTTTGGGCTTTGTTGTCGGGTTCTGCGCAGCCTTCATCAAAAAATACCTGCCGGAGAATCCCCTTGCAAAAGAGGGCATTGCGAAGTGACCGGGGGATTGGCCAAGCCGAACACCGCCTCCCTGAGAAGCTTTTCGTCCCTGCCTTCTTTGGCTATGTTCAATATGGTTTCTATTTGATCGGCTGATTCTTGTTTTTCGCCGTTTTTCAGCACGAATATTTTTTCATGAGCGGTTTTGTCGATGTTTTCATCGCTGTAAAAAAGTTCTTCGTACAATTTTTCGCCGGGGCGCAAACCCGTGATTGTTATTTTTATGTCCACTTCCGGCTCATACCCCGAAAGCCGTATCAAATCGGCGGCCAAATCATATATCTTCACCGGCTGGCCCATGTCCAAAACAAAAATTTCCCCCCCTTTGGCAAACGCCCCGGCGGTGAGCACCAGGCTGACCGCTTCGGATATCGTCATGAAATACCTTATCATTTCTTTGTGCGTGAGCGTCACCGGTCCGCCCTCCGCTATTTGGCGCTTGAATTTCGGTATCACGCTGCCGTTGGAACCCAGCACATTGCCAAACCTCACTGCGGCGAATTCGGTTCCCCTGCCGTTCGCCTCTTTTGCCATGAATTCCGCTATGCGCTTTGTGGCGCCCATCATGTTCACGGAATTCACCGCTTTGTCGGTCGAAATCAATATGAACTTTTTGACCTTGCCCGCGATGCAGGCGTTTATCACGTTTTGCGTGCCCGCGACGTTGTTTTTGACCGCTTCAAACGGATTCAGCTCCATCATGGGGACGTGCTTGTGCGCCGCCGCATGGAACACCATTTGCGGCTTGTAGCGATCCATAACCTCCTGAAGCCTCTGCGCGTCGCGCACCGAACCGAGGCAAAGCCTGTATTTTTCGGGATTGTGCTTCAATTGCAATTCTTCGTTTATCTCGTAGAGGCCATTCTCGTCAAAATCATATATTACAAGCTGCCTGCATCCAAAAGCAAGCGCCTGCCGGCATAGTTCCGAGCCTATGCTCCCCGCCCCGCCCGTCACCATCACCACTTGGCCATCCAAAAAATTTTTGACCGTTTCCATGTCCGTTTCGACTGCGCTCCTGAAAAGCAGATCCTCGATGGTCACGTTTTTGAGGCCTGTATTGTCTTTTTTGAGATAATCCTGCATATCCATGAAATTTTGGAAGGATTTCATCGGGAGGTTTGTGGTTATGCATTTTCTGTAAATTTCGTACAATTCGTCTTTTGTGGCGTTGGGCAAAGCCACGATTATTTCCCGGGCCCCGTATTTTTTGCATATATTGTCGATGGAATCTATCGATCCCGCTATTTTCACGCCGCCGACTTTGAGCCCGATTTTCGCCGGATCGTTGTCCACTACGGCCACCGGGAAAAACGCGTCGGTTCCCTTGGCGTCATATGCCCGTTTTATCAGCATCGCCCCGGTGTCCCCCGCCCCGACTATGACCGCCCGCCTGCCGCCTTGGGCGTTTGTGGCCATCGAAGATTTCACCCAGGCCATCGAACGCGGCATGGCACGCATCGCCGAGGTCACCACAAAGAGCAAAATTCCGTATATCATGACTATGGAACCGGACATCTCGTCGATCGCCGCATATTTGACAATAAGCATGGCAACCGAGCTCAAAACGGCCATGAAACCCTGGCGTATCATAACCTCGATGCCCGCATATTTCCAAAGACTGCCGTAGCAGCTCAAAACAAGGCTCAAAACCACGGATATGGCGGTCGCAAGCAAAGAATAAAAAAGGAGCGGCTGCAGCCTATCCGCCGGAATGTCCCCCTCATAGCGCAAAAACGCCGCTATCCAATATAGTCCCGCCGCCACGACGACGTCGGCAAACATCAAAATCAATTTCTTGTATATCAACTTCATGCTTTATTCCCCTTTTTCCGATTTGCGCAAGGCTTCCCCCGCCATCACGCCGAAACACACCCAGACGAGCGGAGTGGTGAGCGGCACTTCCACGCAAAAAAAACTTTGTATCGTATAGCTTACAGCAGCCGCCCCGAAAGCCAAAATCAACGGGTTCCCAAATGCCTTTTTGACCGCCGAGGCAAACAAGCCGCCCAAAAACGCCAAATACGAGAGAAGCGCGGGAATCCCCATGCATACCGCAATTTGCAAAAATATATTGTGCGCTTTGTCAAAATATACTCTGTTTACCTCCAAAGATTCAAGCTGCAGATCATTTCCGAGCGCGTAATAGAACGCATCGGGCCCGGATCCGAAAATCGGCCGGTCAAAGAGCACCGAAAATCCCCGTTTCCAAACCCAGCCGCGCCCCGAGCCGAATTTGTCGTCGAAGTTGCCATGCATGATCTCCCGCAGCTGCCATAGTATATTGTTCGGGGTTTCGGCCCATTTGACCGCCGCGAACTCCACGAATATGATTCCAGCAATCAATGCGGCGGGCAAAAAAGCGATTCCCGCAATTTTCATCACCCGCTTTGGCCATTTTTTCAAAAAAAGGACCAAAGCCAAACCCGCTAAAAGCAGTACCGCGGCAGCCGCGGCAAAAAATACCATATTTATCGGCGCATAATTGTTCAAAAAACGTTGATCGGCCCATGTGAAAACCGAAGGGTCGATTTCATGAAGCTCTTTTTGGCCTGAAATATAAAAATCAAACCAAAGATAGGCGGCGCACCAGCCCGCAAGTACAATAAATATTTTCCCAAGCCTATTTCTGTCCGAAATCCAATACGGCAAAACCAAAACCATGGAAACCGCCACCGCCAAATAACTCGCATCGCCGTTGGCGATCAGCATGAGCGCGAAGGAGATCGCGCTTGCCGCCAGATAAAAAATATCCCACTTGAAAAATGTTTCCGAAACCGCGAAGAGCGCCGCAAATAAAACCACGGCGAAAGTGCAGTACGCCGAAACGATATTGACGTTTCCGAGCGTGGTGCGAAAATATGCGCTGAGCGGGCCGTAACCCGCATACTCCGGGATTTCATGCGGGAACAGCTCGAAAATATCGATTCCCGAAAATTGCAAGATTCCGTACAGCGAAACTATTACCGCGCTTGCCGCCACCACCAAAAAATGCCAGCTTTTCGGTTTGTAGAATTTCGCAATTATGAAAAACACGATGCCGTAGCAAAAAAAGCTGATAAACCCCTCGTATCGCCCCGGATATCCGAACCAGACGGTCTCCTTGACCTCTTCGCCCCAAGGAAGCCGAATCGAAGCGAGAGCGGAAAGCAGGGAAAAAGACAAAAAAGCGGCCAAGGCCCATTTGGCCACCGAAAGGCTTGCCGGCGTTTTTTCCTTTGTTTCGGCCTCCGATTTTGCATTCAGGCATTTCTTGAAAAACAGCGCCAAAAGGAGCGCTCCGGCAAACACCGCGGTGAAAATCCAAAAAAAAAGCGTTTTGTCGTAAGTTATGTCATAATATTTCGATTTCCAGAAAAACAACGGGTAAACCGCCGTGACCCCGACAAAAAACATCGGCGCGACGACATATATGAACGCAGAGGCCCATTTGCCGTATTTTTGTTTTTTTTGATCTTGCCGCTTTTTGTAATCTTTGTAATTTACATTCTGCCTGTTTTTACCCATTGTTTTTGCATCAGCCCCTTACACATCTAAATTACCAAAATTATTATATCACATCGGCAAAAATTAATCAACATTTTTTTGACAAAAAAAACAATATATGGTATAATGTTCGTATCAAACAAATCGACAAAAAACAAAAAGGAGAAAAAACATGAACCCAAAAGACAGGCATATAATTCGGGAGCTTGCGGCGCGGTACTGCGAGCTTGCCAAAGGCGACAAAAATTCAGAGAAAGTGCTTTTGTACAAAGGCGCGAACGATTTGAAAATGATTCGGCCCGTCGTGTTAATCGACGAAATACCCTGGGGGCAACTGAATATCGACGGCGAACTCAGCTGCAAATGCGAAGATTCGGGCCTCCACAGAATCGAAAGCCATTTTCGCATGGGCATATTCCGTGAAAAATATTTCCCCACTGACAATTATCTGCTGCCGTACTGGCCTGTTCACAAGCACGGCGGATTTGGCGGAATGCACGGGATTGAAAGGGATGTGAAAACCCACCACGAAGAGGGCTGGAACATAATGGCGCAGGAATACCACGACGTGCTGCCCGATGAAGAAGCGCTGGCGAAGCTAAATTGGGCGCCCGGCGGCTATGACAAAGAGGCCACGATGAAACAATACGAATTTATGGGCGATTTATTGGGGGACATCCTTCCGGTGAAAATAGTGGGTCACGACACGGGGATGGGCTTGACGCTGTGGGACCAAGTCGCCTTGTTCCGGGGGGTGACTCCGCTTTTGACCGACCTTGCGGAAAGGCCGGAGTTCATGCACAAAATCGCGCGCAAAATCACCGACGGGTACATAAAATCAATAGCCGAGGCGGTGAAATACAATTTGCTCGCAGTGGATTTCCCCACTTTGCACTGCAGCCCCGCTTTCACCGACGACCTCGAGCCGGTGGAGGACTTTGACCACATAGAACCCAAAAACACTTGGGGGCGCGGGGTGGCGCAGATATTCGGAGACGTTTCCCCCGAAATGCACGACGAGTTCGACACCAAATATCAAATCGAAGCCACAAAAGATTTCGGATTGGTCTACTACGGCTGCTGCGAGAGGCTCGACAACAAAATACATTTGCTGAAAAAAATGAAAAATCTGCGCAAAATATCCATAACCCCGTGGTCGGACGTGAACGTCGCGGCCGAACTGATAGGCAAAGATTATGAGATGTCGGTGAAAATGAATCCGGCAAATGTCGGAGCGAGTTTCGGAGAAGCCGCGATCAGAAACGAATACAGGGAAATAGCAAACGCGGCGAAAAAAAACGGCTGCGCTTTCGACATAGTGCTAAAAGACATATCCACCATAGAAAAAAATCCGCAAAACCTCATAACATGGGCGAAAATATTGATGGAAGAAGTTTGCTCCTATTGATTAAAATAAAAATAACTAAAAAAACAAAGGGCCGCCCAAACAGGGCGGCCCGCGCAATGTGATATATGTTTTAACCTACCGCTTCTTCTTCGTCGTCTTCATCGTCTTCGGTTTCATCTTCATCTTCATCCTCATCCTCATCTTCTTCGTCATCTTCGTCCTCGGCGTCTTCGTCTTCTTCGGCCTCTTCATCTTCGGCGTCTTCATCATCTTCGGAATCTTCGGCTTCTTCGGCGTCCTCGTCAGCTTCTTCCGGAACCGGCACATCCGCCACGATCGTCCTGCAGAACCTCGTGATGATTGTCGCCACTTCTGCTCTCGTCGCAGTGGCAACCGGCGCTATCTGGTTGCCGTCGCGCCCGATGATGAGCCCTGATCCTACTGCCCACTTCATCGCCGGAACTGCATATGCGCTCACGCTGCCGGCATCCGCAAATGCGCCCAATTCGGCCGAAGCCGAGATGTCGTAACCCTTGTAATCGCTGTAACGGTACAGGATCGCAACCATCTGTTCGCGCGTCACCGGGTCGTTTGGCCCGTAGTCGCCGTTGTCGTATCCGAATACCACTTCATTTTCGTATGCCCATGTGATCGCGTCAAAGAACCATGAACCTGCGGGGACATCCGGGAACACAACATCGCTGCCCACGGCCGGTTTGCCTTCCATGTTGTAGAGTATCTGCACCATCATGGCGCGGCTGAGTTTCGTGTCCGGCTCGAACATGAGCGGATCTGTGCTTGTGCCCTGCATCAATCCGTTGCCTATGACGTAATCCGTGTACTCATGGTACCACATGTCGAGATCCAAGTCAACATACGGTTTGGACGGGCAGTAATGTTCGTCAACGGGTTCTTCCGGTTCATCGGGTTCTTCCTCTGATTCTTCGAATGCCACGGTCACCGTGACATCGGAAGCCGGCATGATGAACGAATATTTGGTTTCGCTGTCTTTGGAAACGGGTATGGCAGCATCATTTTTATCATCTTTCACTGCCACGCTTTGCACCACATAACCTTTGGCCGGCCTGACTGTGATCGTGATTTTTGTGCCCGCAACCGCGGCTATCAAGTCTGCCGACGCCGTTCCGCCCTCGCCCGCGCTCACTTTTATGTTGTAAGCGGGAGCTCCGCCGCCTCCGCCGGTTCCGCCGCCGGAACCTCCGCCGCCTCCGCCTCCGGGAATGTTGGCTGTCACGGTCAATGTGAACCATTGTACGTCAGCGCCTTCGCTGTTTGTCGCTATGACCCAGAAACTATAAGTTCCCGGGACCACATTTGCGCCTACAGTCAAAAGAGATCCATTTACGCCCACCCCGGCGGGTTCGCCGGAAATATACCAAGTCAGGTTAGTGCTCGTTGCCGGTATATTGGTAAACGATGCTAAATTCGTGCCTGATGCCGGATTCGTTTCCAAGGCCGTGAACGGGAACGTTCCGCCTTGTGCCAATGAAGTATTTGTCGCGCTTGTGATTTCCGGCGGGAACGCGGCTGCTGAAACGAAATTCGCGCTTATCGCAAAATACAGAGTCGTGAACAAGCTGATCATAAGCACGGCGAGGATAACGGTAAAAAGCCTTTTGTTTTTGATTTCCATTCATTTGCTCCTTTCATTTTAATGCCTATTTTGCCTATGTCTATTCTATGGATGTCAGGTATCTGTAGAGTATCGAAGCCACTTCAGCCCTTGTCGCCGGAGTTTGCGGATTGAAGTTTATTCCGGGTATATCCCTGAACAGACCTTGCATCGTCAGAACGTTGACCGGGTTTTTCGCCCAGGTTTCGATTTCGTCCCAGTCCGGCCATTCTCTGTCAGCTAATATGTCGTCCGGTATTTTCCCGTTTGTTTGCTGCGTCCTGTAAATGAGCGCTGCGAGCTGTTCCTTTGTCACGGGGTCGGTCGGGCCAAAGTTTCCGTTATCATAGCCGAGAACGATGGTTTCGGCTGCGGCCCATTTCACCGCGTCGGCATACCATTGCCCCTCTTCCACGTCGCCAAAGGGATTTGGCAAATCGGAAACGTCGGGCTCACCGGCGAGCCGGTACAAAATCGTAGCTATCATTGCTCTCGAAACGCTTATATCGGGGCTAAACAAGCCGTCTCCCATGCCTATCATCAGGCCTTCGCCGTTGACATAGATCACAGCTTCGGCAAACCAGTCGCTTCCGGAAACGTCCTCAAAGGGCGTTTGGACGTCGTCTGCTTCCGGCAGGGCTTCGTCTTCTTCCCCATCCGTCCATTTGGCATAAAGGCTCAAGTCCGAAGTTACGGCCAAATCGAAATCATATTCCGTCTCGAATTTCAAATCCAAGTACCAGCCGCCAAACTCAAAGTCCTTTTTGACGGGGTCTTCGGGTTCTTTCACCTTTCCTCCGGGAATTATATATTGGCTGCCCACAGCGCTGCCGCCCTTGGCATAAAACCTCACGGTATATACATAAACGACAGGAGCCGAAGCAGCTCCGCCCGAGCCGGAATAGCCTGCGCTTGGGGGCGGCGAAACCACGGTCAAGGTAAAGTTCTGGGAATCGGTTCCCGCGCTGTTTGCCACATTGACGACAAAAGGATAAGTTCCCGCCGCCACAGTCAAATCCACGCTGAGCAAGCCGCTGGAGTTTCCGACCTGCACCCCGCCGGGCTGCCCCGAAAGCGACCACAAATTCGTCTCCGTCGCGGGAAGGCTTGTGCTCGTGGCCGTCGCTGTGAATTGGAATGTTCCGCCCGGGCCCAATGTGGTGGATGTCGCGCTTGTGATTTTCGGCGGGCCGACAGCTGCGGAAACCGAAAACAAGTTCGAATTCAAAGCCAAATATATTCCCAAAAACAAGCTGATCATCGCCAAGGAAATCAATATCGACAACGTTCTTTTCGATTTTATTATCATAAATCTATCCTCCTTTCCATTGTGAATTTATATTGGATTTCATGTATAAGCATTATATCATTCATTTTTGTGTTTGTCAAGAATTTTCAACATTTATTTTGCAGCTTGCAAAAAAAATTTTGAAAAGAGGCAAAAAGAACCGCCCCTACCGGGGCGGCTCTTTTTGCTTTGTTTATTACAACGCTTTAATGCGTCATAGCCTCGGGATTAGTCTCTCCAACCAAACGGGTTGTTGCGGGTCTTGGTGGGAGTGGCAGCAGCTGCATTCGCGCCTGCCCAACCGGCAGAGGTGGTATCCGCTTCGGTGATTCCTCTGAGGTCTATCAGCATGGTCGCAAACACCACTGCTTCATCAGCTGTTCCGTTTCCGGCTGTATAAGCGAATATGTATATTTTGCCTTTCGCATCCAATATCTTCTGATATTCGGTCTGGGTGATGGGTATGAACTGCTCTTTGACGTTTGCGTCAGCCGCCGTCGGCCTGCCGTCCGTGTTCAAAATGGTTTCGCCCTTGTCATCAGTATACGCTACGACGACTTTGAACAAATTCTTGTCGAACGCGAAGGAGTTGGTGGCCGCCAGAGCGTCGCCGAACGTCGGGCCAACGAGCTCGAAGCCGAAGTTCGCGGAATAGCTCAACGGGAGGTCGCCTTTCGCTTGCAAGTTTGCACCGGCAGAGCGGTTTATGCTCGTGGGGGTCGCAAAGAAAGCGTCGAACTTGTTGTTGGCCGTTTTTATGTCCACGCCATTTAAGTCAAGGCTGTAGTCAACCGTTTTCACGACGGTGTATTCGGTACCGTCAAAAGAGGTCACTTTTTCGCTGGTCAATTCTACGAGCCTGCCCCTCTGTATGTCCGCGGGGGTCTTGGAGGCGATATTGACATCTTTGCCATCGGCCAATTTGGCTGTGCCGTAATTGTATCCGCCGGAGGTGAGGCCTGCATCGTGGGTCAATACCATAGCGTAATTATCGACCGATGCAACAGGTCCGCTAAGTATTCCGGTCGCTTTGACGTACACGAATCTCGCATAACCGGTCGCAGGGGCACCGACTCCTACCGCCACGATCTCAGTGGCGCGGCCTGCCTTGATGATATCATCCCTGAGATATTTGAGGCCGGCTGCATTGCCTGTGTAGCGCACGGCTCCATCGGCGACGCCGCTGCTCGTTTGCACTTGGCCGTATATCACTATGTTTGTCCTGGTATCGATACGTGCCGAAATATTGCCGGTTGTGGTGGGCGTTCCCCATATCTGGGGTAGGGCGCTGATGAGGTTCGTATTCGCGTTGATATCGGTTACTAAAGCAGGAGCCCTGAAACCCGCGTATTCTTTGTCTTTGACGTGGGTGATGAAGTTTTCATCGCCTTTGGTTGCCACATCGTAATAATCGTTGCCAACATTGACAAGCCTCACGGGCGTGCCTTTTGCCAGCGTCGTCACATCATCATCTTCTCCGTCTATCATGTGTATTACGATCCATTCTTGTTTGCCTGTCTGGGCATTCAACACATATGCCCTGTAGCCCTGGCCTATTCTCGCCTGGGTGTCTTTATCCCTCAAAGTGATTTCTCTTGTCAGAGACATCGAAAGGATGACGACATACTGGGATGTCTGATATTCATCCGGCCCGTCGCTCGTCCTGCGCGCCAAGAGGGCTGCGTCTCCGTCGTAATAGATCGTGTAAACGCCTTTGCCGTCCGGGTTTACGTTATTTGCATCGGGCCATGCGCCCAAGGCTTTCGGGTCTCCGCTGTTGAAGTAAACCTGTTTGTTGTTTCCGGTCGCCAATTTGAAATTGACAACTTTGGCGGTCATGTTGGCCGCAACGGGTATGGCGCCCGCATCTTCGTCGAGTTCGGCGTAGATGTCGAGGTTTGCGCCGTAGTAGGTGTAGAGATAGCCTTTGTTGAGGACGAGTTCTTTGATGTCTTCGTCGACGAAGTTGGCCGCGTGCTCTACCTTTTTGTCTCCGGGCCTCGTGACGTCATTGGTCACGACCGCCGTCGTAAAGAACTTGTTGTTGTCGCGCCCGGCATCCTGGAAATACACGCCGACTTTGTAGGGCCTGAATATATAGAAGTATTCGGGGGTCCCGTCGCTGTAGTCTCCGTTGTAGACGAGCTCGAGTTTGTAGTTTGTCTTGTTTGCCGCTTTCTGGGCGAAATATTTCGTATCTTCGAAAGCCCTGATCTGCGCGGCAGAAAGCAGGGAAGCCGCATTGTACTCTATGAGGTCTTCATTGTACTTTTTGACGGCGGCATCATAGATTTCTTTTTCCGCAGCATACCTTTGCTGGTCTATCAGCAGAAGGTTGGCGTTCGTCTGGGTATAATCCACGGGTGTCGGAGCCGTCGGAGCCACGGGAGCCGTCAAGGCAGCCGCCCCTTTGTTGGTTCCTATGATTCCCGAGAGAACGGCGTCGCCGTTGAATGTGTAGAGGTTCGGAACGTACGCGTTGAAGAAATCTTCCCTGTTCAAGGCGAGGTCTTCTATAGCCGGGAAGGGTACGTTCAGGCTGTCGGTGATTCCGCTGTCGCCGGTGTTGAACGCGCCGTCGACTTCCTCTATGTCGATATCGATTTTGCTGCCGTATACTATCGTGGGTATATTGATGTTGAATTCGGCGTTCACCCTTTTGTCTTCGTAAACGGTGACTTTGAGGCCGAGCAGTTCAAGAGGATCGGCTTTGTAGTCGCCAAGGCCGAGTTTGTCCATGGTGGTGATTATCCTGGCCGAACCGTCCTGGGGAGATACGCATATGTCCCTGTAAACCTGGAACTGGGTGTTTGCGGACGCCAATCCGCCGCCTATAAGGTTCACATTGTTGCCGTAGGCATCCAAAACGTCGAGGCTGGCCGACCAATTCGGTACGGCGGTGACATAGCCGATTGTCCTTTTGATGCCGAAAGTCGCGAGGATCGGGTGAGCTATACGAACTGAGTCCCATTCGCCTTTTGCGCCGTTGTAGACCATTTCGAGCTCATACCTTTCGCTGAGCAGGAAGTTCCAGAGCAGCATCGCCATCTGCGCCCTTGTGATGGGCGTGTTGAGCGCGACGGTGTTCATCGGGAAATCGGCGTATTCGCCGATCAGCCTTGTTTCCCTGTCGGCCGCTTTGGTCATGAAGCCCGTCGGATAGACGAGGCCCGTGTAACCCAGCGCGCGGGTGAGCATTGTGACCGCTTCTGCGAAAGTGATGTTGCCAAGCGGGTCAAAGACTGTGTTTTCTTCGTCTCTGCCGAGGATGTAGCCTTCACCGTAGCAATGGTCGATGGCCAAGGTGTAGGTTTTGTCCACCAAGTCTTTGAATTTGGTGTTGGTTTTCATTTCCGAGTTGGGGTCGACTACGAACATGCCGGGGAGCGCGGTCGCGATTCTCGCAGTGAAGAGAGCGAACTGCTGACGGGTCACGAGCGATTCTCCGTCAAAAGTGTACTCGGTGACTTTGCCTTCGTCGTCCGTGACGTTCGACACGCCGGCGACAACTCCGAGCTGCTGGAGAACGTCGATCGCGTAAGCGAGGGTGAGTTTGGTCAAGGCGCCCTTGTTGGCGTACTTGTCCGCATCTGTCAGCTTCGCTGCCGAGGCGACGCTCATTACCGCACCGCTGAACGCCATTACGACGACCAGCACGAGCGCGATAAATCTCTTGTGAGTTCTCATGTGGGGTTTTCCTCCTTTTAAAATAAATAAAATAAATTTTTCGAGATGATACCCTTCATCCTGCCACCCATGATACCACCGCGCAAAAATTTTTTCAACGGAATTTTTTTTTTGTAACCGAGTTGTAACATTATCGCCATTATCGCCAAAACTTAATGAAATAAATCGAGTACTTTCATAAAATATCCCGGAAGTTCGGATTCCACGAATATCTCCTCCCCCGATATGGGGTGGGTGAATCTTATCGACTTCGAATGAAGGCACTGCCCGGCCAAAAATGCGAAATTTTTGTTGACGTCCGCCCTGCCGTAGAGCGCGTCGCCGATTACGGGGTGGCCGAGGTGCGCCATATGCGCCCTTATCTGGTGGGTCCGCCCCGTTTCGAGCTGCAGCTTTATATGCGTGTAGGCGCCGTTTTTGAACCGGTGCCTGCCCAAAACCTCGTAATGGGTGACCGCCTCCCTTATTTTCCTCCCCGGGTCGGCTGCCCTGTACGCCGCGACTTTCCTGAAATCCTTTTTGCTGCGGCCCAGCGGCAAGCTGACCGTGCCCGAATCGTCTTTGATGCTGCCGAAGACGACCGCGTTGTATACGCGCTCGACTGTGTGCGCCTTTATTTGCTTTGCCAGCCCCAGGTGCGCTTTGTCGCTTTTGGCCGCGATCATGACCCCCGACGTGTTTTTGTCCAGCCTGTGCACGATCCCCGGCCTGATTTCGCCGTTTATGCCGGAAAGCGAGCCTTTGCAATGGTACAGCAGCGCATTCACGAGCGTGCCTTCATAGCTTGCCTGCGAGGGGTGGGCGGCTATGCCCTGGGCTTTGTTTATCACGATCAAATCCCCGTCTTCGTACAAAACCTCCAAATTCAAGTTTTGCGGCGCGATATTGGTCTGCTTTGGCTCGGCCTCCGGCGCTTCGACGGCGTCGCCGGCTTTGATCCGGTAGTTTTTTTCCTTTTTTGCGCCGTTCACCAAAATTCCGCCGTTTGCAATCATCTTTTGAACGGCGGAACGTGTCAGGCCAAATTTTTCGGATGCGAAAGAATCTATGCGTTTGCCCCCGTCTTCCCCGGCGGCGGATATGCTGCGTTTCACGATGCGCTTTCCCCGTCCTTTTTCAGTTTGTATTTTCCCATGAGCATAAAAATCCCGAACAGCGCCGAACCGATGCAGATGAAGGAATCGGCGACGTTGAAAGTGGCGAAATCCACAAAAGCGAATTCGATGAAATCCACCACGGCTTTCGTTCCGGGCTCGGCCACGCTCCCATTTGCGAACCTGTCGATCATGTTGCCGATCCCGCCGCCGAGCATGAGGGCGAGGGCGATGTTTATGTGCCGGTTTTCTTTTCTGAGTTTTCTGTCGCTGAGGTAAACCATGGCAGCCGCCATGAAAACAAGCGCCACGCTCGACAATATCATGAAAACCCATCTCTGGTCTTTCAGTATGCCGAAGCTCGCGCCCCTGTTTTCTATATAGTGAATATCAAAAATCTTCATGAAATTGAAAGATTCGCCCAGCCGCATATTGGCCTTTACGATGTGCTTGGAAATCTGGTCCAATGCCACAACTGCCGCAGCTATCAAAAAAGCCGTCATCAAGCAAAAACGTCCCCTCAAATTTAATGCGCATACGCGCTTTCGGTCACTCGTCGTCGTCCAAGTCCTCGAAAATATCGTCCATAGAATCGGAATCGGAGTCGGAATCGGAATATCCGGAATCTTCTTCGTCGTCAATTTCTTCCTCGCGTTTTTTCGCCCCTTTTGGCTGCTTCTTTTTGAAAAGCCCGAAAAATCCCTTTGATTTGGCGGCGGGAGCAAGGGAATCGTCGCCGGCATCCCCGTCTTCGTATTCGTACCCGTTGCTTCCTCCTCCGCCGTAATTGCCGTACGGCCCATCCTCCTCCGCGCCGCCGTTTCCGTATACGTAATCGTCGCTGTCGTAAGTGGCCAGGGGTTTTTCCGCAAATTCGTCTTCGTTCCCGCCCTCTCCTTCGCCGTAATCATTTTGCCGCCCGTAGGGACCCTCCTCGAATTCGCCGCTTTGCGGGGGCGGGTTTTTGTCGAATATCTTGACGTCTTCGTCGCGCCCGTCCTCTTCAAAGCCCTCGTATGAATCGTCTGCCGGCTCTTCCGGCGCCGGGTTTTCAAATGGCCTGCTTTGTTTTTGCGGCTCTTCCATCTTTGCCTCGGAAATGACCTTTTGGCTCGCCCGGAGCGCTTCCAGCTCCTCTTCGAAATCGTACCCTTCGCCCGTGTTTTTTTTCGCGATTTCGACGGCGTCGCTTCTTATGTCCCGCATGACCGATTCAAACAGCCCGGACTCGGTCAATTTTTCGAGCTCGACATTCGGGATGGATGTGTTTTCGGCGAGCAGGTTCAGATGGTTTTTGTACATGGACAACAGTTTGGAATTGAATTCTTCCGATATGTTTTTTATCTTGGCGATGTTTTCGCTTTGGAGCGATATTTCCTTTTTGAAATCCCCCAAAAGTTTCGTGCACCTCGTCCTTGCGGACAAAAGCAGGGCGTCCGACTTTTCCTGGGTCGATTCGATCAGCATGGCGGCCTTCTGCTCTATCCGGGCGAGCGCGGTTTGCGCGTCTTCTTTGGCTTCGCCTATGATGTGCTCGGCAGTCTCGCCGGCTTTCAATATGATGTTTTTCGCCTCTTCCTCCGCTTCGGCCGTGAGGCGGTCGCAATTTTTCTGAGTCGATATCGAAAGCCTTCGTATGATATCTTCCTCCTGCTGTATTTCGCTTATGCGCGAAGAAACGACCCGGAGTTTTTTGTCGTACTTGGCGCACTGGGCGAAAATTTCGGAATATTTTTCTACGATGAAATCCATATACTCATCGACTTCCGCGACATCGTAGCCTTTTGCCGTACGGGAAAACGATCTGTTTTTCAGTTCCTGTGGAGGAATCATTGCTTTTCACCCCTAAAATTCCTAAATTTTAATCGATTGGCGTGAGCCGCATATGCGGACAACCCTTGCGGTTGGCCCTACACCGTTCACATTTATCCTAATAAAGTGGTGCATACCATCAAAACGATCATGGCGACCAAAAACGACATGTCGATGGGCATGTTGGCGAAAAATTCGATTTTGTTCAGCAGCTGGCGTATCGGATATACGAGCGGCTCGGTCGCCATGAACAAAAATTGCGCGAGCTTGTTGTCTTCGTCGGGCGAAAACCAACTCATGACGGCTCTGCCGAACATGAGAAATTGCAGCGCGTACAGAAGCGCGACAACCGAATTCGCCACGATATGTATGATATTGTTCAAATCAAATCACCCCATACGAGTTATCAGTTTTCAGCGGAACGAGTTGTCAGCCAATAACTGAAAACTGTGAACTGATAACTAATTCCCGTCAATATATGCCTTCGTTGCTGTCGCTGTCCCTTCGGGTTTCCTCTTTCAGTTGCTTCTCGGTTATCATTATGTTGTTTGGCGCTATCACGAACGTCTTCTCCGAAACTTTTTTAACCTGGCCCTGGATCGCATATGCGACCCCGTTCAGATAATCCAATAGGCGCCTCGCGGTTTCCTTGTTGGTTTCCTCCAGGTTGAGTATGACCGTCCTCCTGTTGATCACGTGGTCGGCGATCTGGTTTGGGTTGGCGTAATCCTCGGGCTTGACGAGTTTGACCTCGGCTGAATACTGCATGCTGTTGCCCGCCGCGATGGTGATCGCCCCGCCGCCGGCTGCCGGCGGGGAGGGGTTTGGCTGGTAAGGGGGCTGCTGCTGGGCCTGGGGCGGCGATCCCGGGTTTTGGCCCTGGTTTCCGTAGGGAGAATATCCCCCGTTGCTTTGCTGCATAAAATCGCTTATGTCCCCGGCGTTGTTTCCGAAACTGCCCTCATTGCCCCCGTAAATTTCGTCGTCGTTGAAAACGTCGTCAAAAGGTTCTTCTTCATCTGGGTTTATTCCGTTCAAAAACTTTTTGAAAATGCTCATTGCAAAACCTCCCGTATAATTTTTCACGCGCAAATCCGTAAAATGTATATTTAAAATTTTTCTCCGAAAATCGCCCTTCCGATCCTTACGACATTCGCTCCCCTCGAAATCGCCTCTTCAAAATCTTCGGACATCCCCATCGATAAAATTTCCATATCTATATTATCCATTTTTTTTGACGATATGTCAACAAAAATTTCGCGCATTTCTGAAAATAATTTCAATGTTTGCGCTTTTTTTGACTTTTCGGGCGGCGGGGCCATCGTCATCAGCCCCTTCACCCTCAAATTCCCGAACTCTTTCAGCTTCGAAACGAAGTCGAGCGCCTCCCCGGGCGAAATCCCGGTTTTCGATTCTTCGCCGCCGATGTTCACTTCCGCTAAAATATCCATTTTCAGCCCGTGCTGCGAGGCGCGTTTGTCTATTTCTTCGGCGAGCCGTATCGAATTCACCGACTGTATCAGGCTCACTTTGTCGATTATGTATTTCACTTTGTTCGTCTGCAGGTTCCCGATAAAATGGATCTCGGCCCCGCCGGCTATTTTGTCGTGCTTTTCAAGCAGCTCGCCCGCCCTGTTCTCGCCGATCAAATCGACGCCGGCGGCTATCGCGCAGTTTATCTTTTCCGGTTCGACCGTCTTGGTGACCGCCATCAGCCTGACTTTTTTTCCCGCGCCGCCGTATGCGGGATCCCTGCACAGGACCGCTCTGTCTATTTTTTCTTGGATGTCGCCGAGATTTTTTTTGATATATCCGAATTTTCCGTCCATTTTCATCCACCAATGCAAATTTTTCACTTTATCGGCTTGCCCTCGTACAGTTCTTTGCCCGCCACGATGATGTCTTCGTAGAGCTGCAGCGCCCCCCCTCCGTTTTCAGGCCTTTCTGCGGGGGCGAGATACAGGTAATACCCGTCGAATTTATCCAGGCGCTCTTCGGGGGGCAATTCCCTGAAAACGACGGTTTCCCCCTTTTTTATGTAGACGCCCTCGACCGCGTTTCCGTCTTCGCGCTCGATTACGCGGATTGCCTCCTCGGGAACTTTCATGCCGCTGACTTCTTTGAACACGATTTGGATCGCCTGCTTTCTCGAAAAATCGAAATCGAAGGGTATTTCGGATATTTCGAACACCAATATGATTTCGTCCGAAAGCGCGCTTTCGATCTGCCTGCAAAGAACCGAAGCGACCGATTTGTTCGAGGAGAAGGGATATATGATGTCGTATTTCTTTCCGGCCGCAAAATCGGTTTTTTTGTTTTTTTGCGTCCGGCAGACGACGTACCAAGTGAAATCATAGGCAACCTTTCCCAGCGCGTTGCTTGTGATGTTGTAGTCCGGTTCCACTGCCATGAGTTCGTCGAATTTTTCGAAATCTAAATTTTTCGCGGCGTCTGCGGTGAAATAGTTTTCGTATCCGTCGAATTTGTAATAGAAAACCCCCGATTTGCCCGCATGGACGTCGACTGCGCCGCTTCCGGAGCCCTGCGCCTCAAGCCGCTTCTTGTCGTCTGCCGCCGCTTCTATGATGTTTTCGAATCTGCCGGCGCTTATCTCCCCCGTCATGAGCTGCCTTTTGTTGAGGAGTATGAGAAATTCGTTTTTGTTTTTCCCGGCGTCCTTGAACTTGCCCTTTTCTATGCTTTGCAGCATCTCCAAATACATCGTCCGGGTGTCCCTGTCGATTTTTTCGATGTTTATCTTTACAAATTCCAGATTTATGTTGCTTTTGTTCAGTATGTCCAATCTTTCGGAAAGGGCGGATATTTTATCCCTTTCCGAAAAATCGGCGGCGCTCTGGAGCGACTGGGCCACGGCCTGGTTTTTTGAAACTTTTTCGCCGTTTTCTATCAGGTAATTGACGGAACTGGCCCCGTTGGAGTATATGATTTCCTCGTTTCTGAATATATAGCCGTAACCGTCGATGAAATCTTGGCTTATCTCCATGTCGGCGCGTTCCGTCTCGACGGCGTCCGCCCCGGTTTTGGCGTACTGAAAGATGAGATATGCGGCGATTGCGAGCAGCAGGACATTCAAAAAGACGGCGGCAGCGACAGATTTCAGCTTGTTTTTCATAATTTGGCAAACTCCAGACATTTTTTCACGCAATCCCCGCCCGGTTCCAGCCAGATCGTCTGCAAATCCCTTTTGAACCATGTGAGCTGGCGCTTGGCGTAATTTCTCGTATGCTGCTTGATTTTTTCCACAGCTTCCCCAAAGCCCGAACGCCCGGCAAAACAATCGAAGAGTTCCGCATACCCGATGGCCCCGATCCTCCTTATGTCCTCTTCGGCGCCGCTTTCGTAGAGTTTCGAGGCCTCCTCGGCCAGCCCGGCGGCCATCATTTGGCTTGTCCGTTCGTTTACGGCATCGTAGAGGCTTTCCCTTTCGGGGTAGTTCAAGCCGATTTTCACGAATTCATAGGGCGGCTCCCCGAGTTTTGAGAGTTCGTCCAATTCGGATTTTGTCTTTCCCGTAACTTTGAAAATCTCAAGCGCGCGCGCGATTCTTTTCCTGTTGTTTTGGTGTATCCGCCCCGCGCTTTCTTTGTCGATTTCGGCGAGCATCGAATACAGGCGCCCGGTCGGCAGCCGTTCCAGTTCGCCCCTGTATTCGGGGTCGTTTTCATAGTCGGCGAATTTTGTGCTGCCGATAAAATGGTCGATGTAGAGCCCGGTCCCCCCGCAGAGTATGACATTTTTCCCGCCGGCCGCGATTTCGCGGGCGCAATCCCCGGCCAGCTTCACATATTTTGCCACGCAGAACGGGTCGGACCTCGCCGAGCGTATGGAAACTATGTCGATCAGATGGTGCTTTATCCCGCACATTTCCCCGAGCGTGGGTTTTGCCGTCCCTATGTTCAGTTCTTTGTATATCTGCATCGAGTCCGCCGAAATTATTTCGGCGCCGATTTTTGCGGCGAGCGCCGCGGCCACCCGGGTTTTGCCGCTTGCGGTCGGGCCGCATATGACAGTGATTTTAGGTTTCAGAAGCGCTCACTCCGTTCGCTTTAGTTTAGTTTTCAGTTTTCAGTGGAACGAGTTTTCAGTTAAAGTTAGTTTTTTCTGACAACTGATAACTGAAAACTGAAAACTCGTCAACTCGTCAAATTATGAGCATCGCGTCGCCGAACGAAAAAAACCTGTATTTGTTTTCCACCGCCGTTTTGTAGGCTTCGAGGATTTTTTCCCTCGAACAGAAGGCCGAGACGAGCATCAGCAGGGTGCTTTCGGGCAGGTGGAAATTGGTTATGAGCGCGTCGGCCACCGCAAAATCGTATTTTCCGTAAATGAATATTCCGGTTTTGTCTTCGCAGGGGGTGATTTTTCCGTATTTGGCGAAATTGCCTTCCAGCGCCCTGCACGAAGTGGTTCCCACCGCGACCACCCTGCGCCCTTCACTTTTCGCCTTCGCTATTTCGCTTGCGCTCCTTTCGGATATGCGGTATCTCTCCTCGTGCATTTTGTGCCCCGCGATGTCTTCGGTTTTCACCGGCCGGAAGGTCCCAAGGCCCACGTGCAGGGTTATCGGGCATATGGCCACGCCCTTTGCCGAAATCGAATCCAAAAGCTCCGGGGTGAAGTGCAGGCCCGCGGTGGGGGCCGCGGCGGATCCGGGCTGTCCCGGATTTGCGTAGACGGTCTGGTAGCGCTCTTTGGCATCCGCCGAACTTTCGCTTTCCTTGATGTACGGCGGCAGCGGCGCCTTGCCTATTTCCTCGAGCAAATCGGAAAAACGTTCGCCCTTGCCGAAAAAAAACTCAACGAGCTTTTTGCCGTCGTCCAGACCCTGCAGCACTTCCGCCCTCAGGCGGCCGCCCCCGAAGCAAAACGCCGCGCCCTTCTTTCCCTTCCTGCCCGGCTTCATGATCGCCTCCCAGACATCGCCGCCCATGTTTTCAAGCAGCAACAACTCGACGGCTGCGCCCGTGCCCTCTTTCTCGCCGATCAGCCGGGCGGGGAAAACCTTCGACTCGTTGACCACGAGCACGTCTCCTGCGCGCAGGTAATGGACAATGTCGCAAAAATGCCTGTGCTCCATGGCGCCGGTTTTTTTGTCGAGGACCATGAGCCTCGAAGCGTCGCGCTTTTCTGCGGGGGTTTGGGCTATCAAATTTTCAGGCAGGTCAAAACGGTAATCCTTGAGAAGGGCCATCGATCACGCTTTCTTTTAAATTAACAAAATAACGCAAAAAAATATTTGACATATTTAAAAATTAATGGTAAAATTTAAATAAAGCCCGATATTTGAACATTATAGCACAGATATATGAAAAATACAATATTTTTTTATAAAAAAACAAAAAACTTTGAGGAGATTTTTAAAACAATGAAGAGGAAAATTTTTACGGGCGCGGGGACTGCGATAATCACGCCGCTCCGAAACGGCGAAATCGACTGCGAAACCTATTGCCGGCTCATAGAATTCCAGATAGAAAACGGCATCGACGCGATAGTGGTGTGCGGCACCACGGGCGAAGCCTCGACTTTGACCGACGACGAGCACAAAAAGATGATAGACCTCACAGTCGAAAAAGTGAACGGCAGGGCAAAAGTGGTCGCGGGAGCGGGCTCGAACGACACCGCCTACGCGATAGAGCTCTCCAAGCACTGCGAGAGGGCGGGCGTGGACGCCATGCTCCAAGTCACCCCGTATTACAACAAAACCACGCAAAAAGGGCTCATCCGGCATTTTTTCGAAATTGCGGATTCCGTTTCCACGCCCATCATTTTGTACAATGTGCCGGCCAGGACAAACCTCGGCATACTTCCGGCCACATATTATGAGCTCTCAAAGCACGAAAACATCGTGGCGACAAAAGAAGCGAGCGGCAACATGAAGGCGATCGCCCAGACCATGCAGCTCTGCGGGGACGAGCTGTGGATATATTCGGGAAACGACGAGGACATCGTCCCGATTTTGGCGCTTGGGGGGCTTGGCGTGATCTCGGTTTTGTCGAACCTGCTCCCAAAGGAAGTGCGCGACATATGCGCGCTGTATTTCGCCGGAAAGACGAAGGAGAGCGCGGAGCTGCACATAAAATACATCGATTTGGTGGATGCGCTGTTTAGCGAAACGAACCCGATCCCCGTAAAAACCGCAATGGGGCAAATGGGCCTGGACAGCGGCGAGCTCCGGCTGCCCTTATGCGAAATGGAGGACAAAAACAAAGCCATGCTCGCCGGTGTTCTGAGAAAGCACGGCCTGATTTAGGGAAGGTGAAATTTTCATGAAGATAATACTCGCCGGGCACACCGGCAAACTGGGGCGCGCGGCAATCGAAGCCGCCGCGAAAAAACCGGAGGAATTTTCGATAGCGGCGGGAATCGACATAACCCCTCCGGGGCCGGCCCCGGGTTTTCCCGCATTTTTGCTTTCCCGAATTTGGGACTGCGAGGCTGCGGCCGATGCGATCATCGACTGCTCCCACCACAGCGCGGCCGGAATTTTGTTGGAATACGCAGAGGCCAAAAAAATCCCCATAGTGGTCTGCCCCACCGGGCACACCCCCGAAGAAGCGGAACTCATAAAGTCATGCTCGAAAAAAATCGCGGTGTTCAAGTCGGCAAATATGTCGCTTGGGGCAAACTTGATAGCCGAACTCGCGAAAAAGGCCGCGAAGCTGTTAGGCGGCGATTTTGACATAGAGATAATCGAAAAGCACCACAACCAGAAAGCCGACGCCCCCAGCGGCACCGCGCTGATGATCGCCGACGAGATTTGCTCGGTGTTCGGGGAGGCTGACAAACCCGAATATGTCTATGGGCGCCACGGCATGAAAGGGGCGCGCAAACCTGACGAGATAGGCATACATGCCATCAGGGGCGGGACGATAGTCGGCGAGCACGAGGTGATCTTCGCGGGGGCAAACGAGACCGTCTCGATCTCGCACAGCGCGCAGTCCAGGGAGATGTTCGCAAGCGGCGCTTTGGCCGCCGCGAGGTTTTTATGCGGAAGGCCGGCGGGCCTTTACGGAATGAAGGATCTGATAGGCGAAATCGCAGGAAAGGAAATGTAAAATTTATGCTCAAAGACATAGCGCACATAATAGAAAACGTCAAGCTCTCGCATGGCGTCACCCTTGTCACAATTTACAACACGGACGCCTCGAACAGGGAAAAAATTTTAAGGAAGCTCGCGGAGAACGGCATAAACATCGACATGATCTCGCAGAGCCCGTGTTTCGGCGGGGACATAACGCTTTCTTTCACCCTGCCGGACAAGGATTTGCCCAAAACCCTCGAAACGGCGGCGGCTTTCAAATTGGAGAAAGAAAAAACCGAAGTGAGCATATGCTCGAACAACCTGACCATAGCCTTCTTCGGGGCGCAGATAATAAACACGCCGGGCATAGCGGCGCACATATTCGGCGAGTTTTTGGAATTCGGGATCAACATCGTTTTGATCACCACTTCGGATTCGAGCGTTTCGTGCCTGGTATCTAAACCCGACGAGGTCAAAGCGATGAAAATGCTGCAGGAATTAAAATTTATATAATCATTTATTCAATTTATTCAAAAGAAAGGATGTTATACCCATTATGAAAAAGTTTGTGCTGTTCTTATTGCTTTTCTCTTTTGCGGCGGGCGCCGCATTCGCGCTCCCGGCCTGCGGAAACGCGGGCGAGGAATCGGGCAATGCCCAGACCAAGGAAGCGGGCGATTCCGAAGGCCCCGGGGGCGACGACGGGCAAAGCGGGCAGGAAGCCCCGGAAGAAACCTATGCCCCTCCGGAACTTCCCGAAATCAATCTGCAAGGGACGGATTTTGTAGTGGTGACAAACGACTATTCCATACCGATATGGTCGCAGAGGGACTTTGGGGCCGAGGCGGAAACCGGCGACACGATCAACGACGCGGTCTACAAGAGAAATTCGCTTGTGGACGAAAAATTCAACTGCAAAGTGACCGAAAACAAAGTGGACGATGCGGCCGGCCTGATCAAAAGATTGGTCAAGGCGGGCGACAGTTCGGCCAATGCGGTCTGCGTTCGGCTCAGGAATTTGAGCGACCTTTCCACTTCAAACAACCTCGTGGAATTTGGGCATCTCACGTATATCGACCTGGAAAAGCCCTGGTGGGACCAAAACTGCGTGAAGGACCTCTCCATCGACCACAAAGTGTTCGGGGTGGCCTCAGACATGACGCTCATGGACAAGGATTCCACCACGGCGATGGTCTTCAACAAAAAAATGCAGGCCGACTACGGAATCGAAAACCTGTACAAACTCGTCGATGACGGAAAATGGACGCTCGACAAACTGCTCGAACTGTGCAAGCTCGTCTCGGTGGACGTCGACGGAAATGGGAAATTCGACGACAAGGACGCATACGGGTTGTTGTACCAGAGGGACACCATGACCAGCTTCCTCTCGGGCTGCGGCGAATTCATCGGAGAAAAGGACGCGAACGATTTGCCGGTGCTCACGCTGAACACGCCCAAGGCGCTCGAGGTCTTAGACAAACTCTACGATATTCTGTACGATGAAAGGTACTGCTTCCACGTGATGAAATTTTTCGACCCGACTTCGATAGGCTTCACCGACGGGATGAACATGATATTCCAGGACGACAGGGGCCTTTTCATGTGGATAAGGATGGCGGACGTGGAAAACCTGCGCACAATGGACACGGACTTCGGGATACTTCCCATACCGAAGTACAACGAGCAGCAAGCCGAATACTTGCAGACGGTGAACCCGTATGTGGGAGTGGTCACCGCTGTCCCGCAGTGCGCGGGGAGCTTCGACGAAGCCAGCGCGATTGTGGAATATTTGTCATACGAGTCGAAATACATACTGCAGCCCGCATATTACGAAGTGGTGCTCAACAACAAAATAGCCAGGGACGAGGAAAGCAGCAAAATGCTGGACATCATCTTCTTCAACAGGGCCTATGACATCGGGGATGTTTTCGATTTCGGCGGCCTGGGCAGCGACCTTTTGAACATGACGATGACTTTTGACCGGAACATAGTCTCGAAATACGAGAAAAAGGAAAACAACGCGCTCAAGGCGATCGACAAGCTGGTGGAAAAAATCCAAGAAATAGATTAAATGACGCGGATTCGATTTTGCGTTCATAGGCAAAAGCAAATAAAAATCATTTTATTTGCTTTTTTGTTGAATTTTTTTTTTTGGTGTGATATAATGCCTGTAGCGATAAATTCAAGAGAGGGCGAGATGGAGGAAAAATGGAAAGAATATATGCGGACAACGCCGCGACGACCAAAATGAGCCAGGCCGCCAAAAACGCCGCAATCGAAGCGATGGACGTCTACGGAAACGCTTCCAGCCTGCACAGCTTCGGCAGGGCGGCGGCGGATTTGCTTCAAAAATCGCGCGAAACCATGGCGAAATGCATAAACGCCGAACCAAGGGAGATCTACTTCACCTCCGGGGGCAGCGAGTCCGACAACCAGGCGATAAAAACCGGGATCAGGCTCGGCGCGAAAAAGAACAAAAAACACATCATAACTTCGAAAATCGAGCACCACGCCGTTTTGCACATGCTCGAGCGGCTGCAAAAAGAGGGCTTTGAAGTCACGTTTTTGGATGTGGGGAAAAGCGGGATCGTAGACCCCGGGGACATAGCCGGCGCGATAAGGCAGGACACGGCGCTGGTCACGATAATGTACGCAAACAACGAAATAGGCACGATCCAGCCGATTTGCGAAATCGGGCAAATATGCGCCGAAAAAAAGATCCCCTTTCACACCGACGCGGTCCAGGCGGGCGGGCACATTGCAATAGATGTCGCCCGCGGGAACATAGACATGCTCTCGCTTTCGGCGCACAAGTTCAACGGGCCCAAAGGCGCGGGGATTTTGTACTGCAAAAAAAACATCGTCCCCGAGCGGCTCATCGAGGGCGGCGGGCACGAGCGGGGCAGGCGGGCCGGGACCGAAAACGTGGCGGGGATTGCGGCGATGGCGGCCGCATTCGGGCAAAACTGCCTCGAAATCGGCGAAAATGCGGAATATACCTCGAAGCTGCGGGACAAATTGATTTCCGGGCTTTCGGAAATCCCGAATTCCGTGGTCAACGGGGACACAAAAAACAGGCTTCCGGGCAATGTGAACATGTGTTTTGAAGGGGTGGAAGGGGAATCCCTGCTTTTGATGCTCGACATGAAGGGGATCGCGGCCTCTTCGGGCTCCGCCTGCACTTCGGGCTCCCTCGACCCGAGCCACGTGCTGCTGGCGCTCGGGCTGCCCCACGAAGTGGCGCACGGCTCGCTTCGGCTCTCGCTGTCGCGCGAAAACACGGAGGGGGAAATCGACTACATGATAAAAACCGTGCCCGAAGTGGTGGGCTATTTGAGGAACATGTCCCCCGTTTGGGAAAAAATTCAAAAAAACGAAAAAAAACTATTGTAAAAAGATAAAACTTGGGGTATAATTACAATTGCGCGAGAAGCGACAAAAACAAGTAAGAAACAGGAGGTATACGATGAATTTCAATCGCGACGGCTGGGAAGTCAAAAAATTCAACTCAATGGATCCGAAATCGAGAAAAAAAATAATTCGAATAGCGATCGCCGCAATTTTGATAATCGCCGCAATTGTGCTGGTCTCGTCGAGCTATTACATGGTCAGCGACAAACAGCAGGCGGTGCTCACCACATTCGGGAAGTACACGGGGACGCCCGTCGATGCGGGGCTCCACTTCAAAATCCCCTTCATCCAGCAGGCGTATCTCGTGGACGTCAACGTTTCGCTCAAACAGGCGATAGGCTACAGCCTCGAAAGCGGGTTGTCCATCCCAAACGAAAGCAAGATGATAACAGGCGATTTCAACATCGTGAATGTCGATTTCTACATGGAATACCGGATTTCCGACCCTTACAAATACCTGTTCGCATCCAAGGAGCCCGACGAAATACTGAAAAATATAACCCAGAGCCGCATCAGGGACATTGTGAGCTCATACAAGGTGGACGAAATACTGACCACCGGAAAAGCGGAGATACAGGGCAAAATAAAAGACCTGATCGTCAACGAGCTCGACATCTACAACATAGGCCTGGAACTGTACGACATAAAAATACAGGACGCCGAACCGCCCACCCCCGAAGTGATCGCCGCCTTCAAGGACGTCGAAACGGCCAAGCAGTACAGGCAGACCGTCAGAAACCAGGCGGAGGCGTACAAAAACGAAAACATACCAAAGGCGCAGGCCGAAGCCGACAAGCTGCTGCAAAACGCCGAGTTCCTCAAACGCGACAGAATCAACGAGGCCTTCATGCTCGTGGCGATGTTCAACGCCATGTACGAGCAGTACGCCGAAAGCCCCAACATACACAAGCAGAGGATGTATTACGAAATGATCGAGAATGTTTTGCCCGGGATCAAAGTCTATATAAATGCAGGATCGAACGACGACATTTCGATGATCCTTCCCCTCGACGATTTTATCGGGGCGGACATACCCAACATAGGATAGGATTTTGATTTGTAAAGGAGTTATAAAGTTATGGGAACAAAAAAAATAGCGGTCAGGGCAGTCATAGTCGTCGTCGCGCTAATAGCCTTGGGCGTCGCCTTTTCCGCGTTTTATACCGTTCAGGAAAACGAATACGCTTTGGTCATACGTTTTTCTAAAGTGGTCGAAACGATCCAGACCCCCGGGCTTCATTTCAAAATCCCGGTGATCGACGAAGTGAAATATTTCCCCAAAACAAAATTGTTCTACGACATAAAGCCTTCGGGGTTTTTGACCAAGGATTCAAAGAACATGACCGTCGACTGCTTCATAGTTTGGCGCATCTCGGATCCGTTCGTGTTTTGGCAGCAGCTGCTCGGCTCGGTGAGCAATGCGGAAGGAAGGCTCGACACCGCGACTTACAACGAATTGCAGAAACTCGTGGGCCGGCTGGAGCAAAACGAAATAATCGACGCCACCGACGAGAAAAGCCGCGACAACATAAACGTGGTGGTCACCACCGAAGCTGCCAAAATAGTGGCGCAGTTCGGCATCGAGATATTGGACATAAAAGTCAAGGGCTTTGAGTTGCCGCACGAAAACGAGCAGGCTGTGTTCGAGCGCATGATCTCAGACAGGGAGCGCGTAGCCAGATTTGAGAGGTCGGAGGGCGAAAAAGACGCGAACATCATAAGAAACGAAGTGGACAGGGAAGTGAACATAATAATTTCCAACGCCAAGGCCGACGCGGAAAAAACAATCGCCGAGGGCGAATCGGAATACATGCGGCTTCTGGCCGAGTCCTACAGCGGCCCCGACCGAGAGGAATTTTACAGCTTCATGCGCGGGCTGGACGCGCTGAAAGCTTCCTTGGGGGGCAGCGGCGCCAAAACCGTGATTTTGGATAGGGAGTCCTTACTCGCGCGCATTTTGGTTGGGCCGTGATGAAACTGACAACTATAAACTAAATATGGAGGAGTGTTATGAACAACAGGGAACGCGCAATGGCGATCTTGAATTACCAAAATTATGACAAAATGCCCATAGTCCATTTCGGGTATTGGGGCGAGTTGCTGCAAAAATGGCACGCAGAGGGCCATCTTTCCAAAGAGGAAGCGGACGGCTACGGCGACGGCAACCGGATAGACCGGCAGATCGCCGAAAAGCTCGGCTTTGATTTTTGCTGGACAGCGCAGTACAGCGGGCACAACGGGCTCATGCCGGGCTTCGAACACAAGGTTTTGGAGCGCAGGCCCGACGGGTTCGTGGTGCACCAAAACGGAAACGGGCTTATCGAGGAAACGAGGCCCGGGGCGGGGTCGATACCTTCGACGGTGGGAACGCTGATGACGGGAAGGGAAGCCTGGGAAGAACTGTACAAGCCGAGGCTGCAGCCGGATGGCAAAAGGTACGGAAACCCCGAAGCGCTGGCGGGGGTGAAAGCTTCTTTTGAAGCGTTTTCGGACCATCCGGCGGGGCTTCACGCGGGCAGCCTGTACGGTTCGGCGCGCGACATGCTCGGCGTGGAGGCGCTTTGCTATCTCTATGCCGACGATTTCGACTTGTACGCCGAAATAATCGAAACGATCGGCAACCTGTGCTTTGAAAACATAAAAGCGATCCTCGAATCCGGGGTAAAACCGGATTTCCTGCATTTTTGGGAAGACATATGCTTCAAAAACGGCCCTCTGGTGAGCCCTGCGGTTTTCGCGGAGCTCGTAGGGCCGCAGTACAAAAAAATCACGGATTTCGCCCGCGGATACGGGATTGGCATCGCCTCATTGGACTGCGACGGCTGCATAGACAAGCTCGTTCCGATATGGCTCGAAAGCGGCGTGAACACGATGTTCCCCATTGAAGTGGGGACTTGGAAGGCCGAAATCTCGCCATGGAGAAAACAATACGGAAAAGAGCTGCGCGGCGTGGGCGGCACGAACAAGAACGTGTTCGCACTCGACTTTGCGGCGGTGGATGCGGAAATCGAACGGCTCAGGCCGTTGGTCGATCTCGGCGGTTTTATCCCCTGCCCCGACCACAGGCTGCCCCCCCACGCAAAATGGGACAACGTGAAGTATTACTGCGACAGGATGAGAAAGATTTTTTAGGTAATTTATGTTTTGCAAAGTTTTTTCCTTTCTGAAAAGGCCGCGCATTGAAGAAAGCGCGGGCGAAAAAACCGAAACCGAAACCGATTTCAAGTATCTTCCAAAAAGCAAAAAAAGCAAGAAGCTGAAAGAGATTTTTTCGGCCATACCGAAATTCGAAACGGAAAGGCTTGTTCTGCGCCGCATAGAGGACAAAGACTGCGCGGACATGTTCGAGTATTCCGCCGATTCGGATGTCACGAAATATTTGCTCTGGCAGCCCCACGCTACCCTTGACGAAACAAAAAAACATATAGCCGAGCTTCAAAAAAGATACGACAGCGGGCGGTTTTACGATTGGGGAATGGAATACAAAAAAGACGGAAGCTTTGTGGGGACCTGCGGCTTCACTTCGGTGGACATAGGAAAAAACGAATGCGAAGTGGGATATGTGCTTTCAAAAAGATATTGGGGCATGGGGCTGATGCACGAGGCCCTTGAGCGCATAATGGATTTCGCTTTCGGATATCTCGGCTTCGAAAAAGTCGAGGCCCGGTTTTTGGACGGGAATGCGAGATCAAAAAAAGTGATGGAAAAAGCGGGGATGATTCACGAAAAAACGGAGAACAAGGGAATTTACGCAAAAGACGGTTACAAAACAGTGTACACTTATTCGATAACCAAAGAAGCGTTTGAAAAGCGCCGCGTGTAACGAACGATAAAAGGTAAATTGAAAACATGGAAACGCAAAACACGATCCTGCAGCAGATACAGCAAAACATAGAAGCGCTGCAAAAACAAATCGACAGCATGAAACAAGTGGAGCCGGAAACCGAAATTCAAGCGCAGGACGCCGGCCTTCGCGCCAAACTCAAAAAAAAATCGGAAGAATTGGCGCAGATCATGGAGGAAATGGTCAGCCCAAAGTCGGCGCAGGGTGAAAATTCCGGCGCGTGCGCGTCCTTGCTTTTTTCCATCAGCGGCCCGAAATACGGCAGCACTTGCGATGCCGCTTTCTATTTCGCGGAAAGCGCGGACAAAATCGGAAGCATCGACGAAAACGGGCTCGCCTCTGCGGTCGAGGCTTTCTCGAACCCAAAAAGGATCAACATATTGAAACTGCTGATTTCCAAAAAAAACCTCTCTTCGAGCGAGTTGACCATGAAAACGGGGTGTATAGGCGGGCAGCTTTACCATCATCTATCCATATTGGAAAACACCCGCATAATCTGCAAAAACGGCGGGATGTACACGCTTACCGATTATGGCAGAAACACGGCGATCCGGATTTTCGGGATGGTTTTCGGGGAAACGCTCAAATGACAGCCAATATTTCAAAAATCGCAAACCAAAAAAACATCGTCGCCAAATTAAATATTATAAATTTATGGAGGAAAATTACATGAAAAAACTCGGCATTTTTATCGTTTTCGCGCTTATCTTTTCGAGTTTGGCCGCACTTGTCCCCGTATCGGCAATTCCGCCCACGTACAATTTGACCATGAACAAACTCGTGATCCCGGTCGAACTCGGCAAAGTGAACCCCGCCGATTCTTGGGTGGACGCTTCTTCGTTTGTGCTTGACGCGAACAACGAAGTGATGAAAGAGTTCGGACGCTGGCAGGGCGATCCGGATCTCATATACACCCCCGACGAACTCCAAGTGACTTACAGGCTCAAATGGGACGATTCGTATATCTACATACGCGAAGAACGTTTCGACACGACTTACGTCCCCTTTGACGACAACGCCCTCACGCCCTGGAACAGCAACGGCACGCTGTTCTTCCTCGCCTATGACGACGGCGACCCCAAATTTGAGAAGTCCTATCAGCCATTCTGGATCAACAAGGGCACCGATGGAAATACCCATATGGCCATCCGCTATTGGAGGGACGGCGAATACACCATGTTCGACGATGCGGAAGCGATAGGCAATTGGAAATGGGCGGGCACGCAGGAAGCGGGCAATATGTACATAACCGAGCTTGCGATACCCTGGTCCGATTTGCTGGCATATACCCCCGGGATGCCCGCGGTTTCCGAAGGGATGAAACTCAGGTTCACCCCGGTCGTGGCGAAAAACGACGACGGGCCAAAGGGTTGGAACCAGATGAATCTGCACGACAGGTTCGGCAGGGACGACGCCGATACGGACGAAGCCTCCAACCCCGGCGAGCTTCCCGCAAACTGGGCGGGACTCATCTTGGGCCCGGCCACCTACGCTCCCCCGGCGGAACCCGAACCCGAACCCGAAATTGAAGTTCCCGCCCCGGCCCCCGAAGCCCAGGCCCCGGCTCCCGCCCCGGCCCCGACTCCGGTCGCCCCTGTAACCGGCGACGCGATGGCGATATTCTTTGCCGTGATTTTTGCGGCGGGCGCATTTGCGGCGGCAAGGCGTTTTGCCAAAACAAAATAAGCTGACAGCCAAAAAAACCAACTGAAAGAAGCTGAAAGAAGCAGGGGAATCATCCCCTGTTTCTTTCGCTTATATATTATTTTTGCCATAACCGGATATATTATATAGTTTGTTCACAAATGAAGCGTATACTTATATCCAAAATGTATTACTTTTGGAGACAAGTGAAATTTTGATGAAACCGTTTGAAAACAATATGTCCGAGGGAAATGTGCTCAAAAAACTGATCCTGTTCTCGCTGCCGTTTTTGGCCTCGAACCTCATACAATCCCTGTACAATGTGGCCGATATGCTCATTGTGGGCAATTTTTCCGGGCCGGACAGCTCCGCGAGCATGTCGGGGGTCAACATAGGGGGGCAGGTCACTTTCATCCTCACCAATATCGTGTTCGGCTTCTGTATGGGAGCGACCGTTTTGATCGGGCAGTACACCGGGGCGCAAAAGCGCGAGGCGGTGCAAAAAGTGATCGCGACGATACTCACTTCGCTGATTGCGGTCGCCATCGCCATAACGGCGATTATGCTTGTTTTAAAAGGGCCCGTCCTGGAACTGATCCAGACCCCGCCGGAGTCTTTCGCCGAAAGCGAAAAATACTTGACAGTCACCGTTTCGGGCATAATATTTATTTTCGCCTATAACGCCCTGAGCGCGATCCTCCGGGGCATGGGCGATTCAAAGAGGCCGCTCTATTTCGTGGCTGCGGCCTGCGTAACCAATGTGATACTGGACATGGTTTTCGTGGCGGGATTCAAATGGGGGGCGTTCGGCGCCGCCCTTGCCACCGTGATCGCGCAGGCCATGAGCGTGTTTTTGTGCGCGGCGTACATGGTAAAACGCAATTTCCAGTTCGATTTCAAACTTTCTTCGTTCAGAATAGACAGAGAACAGCTCGCGCTCATATTCAAGATCGGGCTCCCCACAAGCATACAGAACGGAATCACGAGCCTGTCCTTTTTGTTTCTGACCGCGATCGTCAACACGCTCGGCGTCACCGCCTCGGCCGCGGTGGGGGCGGTCGGCAAATTCAACAGCTTCGTGTTCATGCCCACGATGGCCATGAGCGCCTCGGTTTCGACCATGAGCGCGCAGAACATCGGGGCGGGCAAGCTGGACAGGGCGGTTAAGGCCTGCAAATTCGGGATTCTGATTTCGGTGGCCATAAGCTACACGCTTTTCGCGGTGGTGCAGATATTCCCCGAGAACATATTGTCGATTTTTGGAAATGACAGGGCGATGATAGAAGCCGGGGTGCTGTATTTGCGTTCTTTTTGCTTCGATTTTCTCGTGATCCCCTTCATTTTCTGCCTCAACGGGCTCTTCATCGGGGGCGGCCACACCCTGTTCACCCTCATAAACAGCATCATGTCCTCCGTGCTTCTCCGCATCCCGGCCTGCTACATATTGGGCGTGGGCTTGGAACTGGGGCTTGGGGGCGTGGGGCTGGGCGCCCCGATCGCGAGCGCGGGTGCGCTTTTGGTGATCGTCGGGTTTCTGATATCGGGCCGCTGGAAGCACAACGTGGTCAAAAACGCCGTGACCGCAGGGGAATTATAAGACGCATGATTGCTTAGTTTGGAAGGAGTATTTATGGCAAAATACAAAATATTCATCGGCACATACTCGAAAGGCCCGGGAAATGGGCTGCTGTACGGAGAATTTAACGAAAACGGAGGCAAATTGCGGATAAACGACGCTTTGGACATCGAAAACCCGGCATATATGCAGATAAGCCCGCAAAACCAAGATGTGCTGTACGGCGTATCGGAAACTGCGAGCTTCAATTCGGAAAAAGGCGGCGCGCTTTTTTCCGCCGACATTTCAGACCCGCTGAAAATACGACTGATCGACATTAAATGCACGCACGGCAGATCGCCTTGCCATCTTTGCGTATGGGACGATTTTGTCTTCACGGCCAACTATTCCGACGGGAGCCTCAGCATCATGGAAACCGACAAGAGGGGAAATATAGACCCCGCATTCCGGGCCTTGGTTCATTTCGGCAAAGGGCCGAACTTAGAAAGGCAAGAAGCTTCGCACATCCATTTCGCCTCCATGGCCCCCGGACTCGGATATCTCGCAGTTTGCGACCTCGGGCTGGACAAGGTGTTTTTGTATCCTTATGTTTACCGTCGCAACACAGATTCCGGGCTTTCGACAGCTCCAAAAATCGCGCTCTGCCCGCCCGGATCCGGTCCCCGCCATCTCGCGTTTTCGAAGGGCGGAAAATATATGTATGTATTAACCGAGCTTTCGAACATGGTTTTGTCATACCACTTCGAGGACGGCATCATAAGCGACCCTTTGCGGGAAACTCCCTGTCTGCCGCCGCATCGCGCGCATAACAGCCATGCGGCGGCGATCCATGTTTCGCCGGATGGGAAATTGCTTTTGGCCTCCAATCGCGGGGCGGATTGCATAACGGTATTTGCCATAAGGGAAAGGGGAAATCTCGAGCTTTTGGGATATATCGAAAACCAAAAGGAACCCCGGGATTTCAATTTCTCGCCTGACGGAAATTGGCTTGTTTCGGCACACCAAAAAGGGGACAAGCTGGAAATATTCAAAAAAGAGTCGGGTTCCGAGGATGTCGTGTATTTCATCAAAACAGGCGAAATATCCGCGCCCGCTCCCGTTTGCGTTTTGTTCGGAGGGGAGATATAGCCCACATTAAAATGCAATGGATTATGTCGCCCGCCCGGAATTATGGAGGGCGGCGAAATCTCCACTTCTCTAGCCCATCTTCGCCGCGGCGTTGCCGCTATAAATGACGATATTTGTGGAAAGGCTGAGATAACATGATTACATACAAAAAAGTTGGCACCGCATATTTCCCGCAATACGACCGAATACCTATGCTCGTCCATGTGTCGGCGTATTACAGAATAGAAAAGCACAATCGGGGGTTGGGCGGATTCACCCTTGTAGAAACGCCCGTAGCGCCGTATATCAAGGACTTTTGCACCGGAGAAGATGAAAGCGTGGAGCGCTGGAAGCGTTTCGATTTGTCAAAATGGGCGTTTTTCATGGCTTTCGACGGCAAACGGCCCATCGGCGCGGCAACTGTGGCCTCGCGGGACAAAGAGGTGAATATGCTCTCGGGCAGAAACGACCTCGCCGTGCTTTGGGATATCCGGGTCGACGGCGCCTATAAGCGCCAGGGCGTCGGGCAGGAATTGTTTGACATGGCTGTGAAGTGGGCGCGCGGGAAAGGGCTCGCGCAGCTAAAAATCGAGTGCCAGAGCAACAATGTACCGGCAGTCAAATTCTATCACAAGCAGGGAGCCAAGCTATCGGCAATAGATGAATATTGCGGTTACGGCGACGAAAATTCGCCGGATTTTCGGCATGAAACGCAGTTTATATGGATGCTGGATTTATAATGGGACAGCAAAAATGGATTGTTATATTGAGTGGTATAATAAAAAAATGAGCCGGAGGAGGACGAAAGTATGTATATAGGAAACAAGAATTATATAGATATATCGTCAAGCAAATTTTCGGATTTCATAGAAACCGGCAATTTATATGTCGATAAAACCGCGTTCATAGAACATGTATCAAACGACAGGAGCAAGGTTCTGTTGTTCACGCGCCCCCGGAGAACGGGAAAATCGCTCAATATGGATACGCTTGCGACATTCTTGGACTGCAAACAAAATACGGCGCGCTTATTCAACGGATTATATGTGGAAAGCAGTCCGGTATTCAGTCAAATAAATAAACATCCTGTTATATATCTGAGTTTCAGGAAATTAAGAGTACCGGATTATAAAGAACAATTTAAGTTTATGATAAAAGATGGCGCTTCGTATTATTTGCATAAAGAAGAAATTGATTACAAACTGGCAGGTTATTTTGATGATAAAAAAAATTATGATACCAACGCCCTTATGTATCTAACGCAGAATCTTCATGCTGTTTGCGGCGAAAAACCATATATTTTCATCGACGAATACGATAAAATATTGATGGACAATGTATATTCAGGCGAATATGAAAATATCAGAAGATGGATTACGGAAGTATTTGAATCGGCGTTGAAAGATAATGCATCTCTTGAAAAAGGAATATTGACCGGAGTTACCCGGGTATCTAAGGAAAGTATGTTCAGCGGGCTGAATAATCTGGCGGTTTATGATGTTTTTACGACCAGTGTTTATGACAGGGATTTTTCTTTGACAGAAGACGAGGCGCAGGAACTGCTGACGCCGGAAGAATTAAGCGAAGTGAGAGACTGGTACAACAACACGAGAGTCGGCAAAGAAAGGTTGTTTAACATTTATTCAGTTATGTCATATCTCTATTACGGAAAGCTTGATAATTATTGGGCAAAGAGCGGCACGTTGGATATGTTAATTAATCTGATGAATAAAAGCCGCGCCGACGGACTTTTGGAAATGATTGAAAATCGAAACGCTTTTGTCATAACAGAATTACAGCCCCGGCTGTCGTTGAAAAATATTGTGTCCAACCTTTCGGATTCACAGTTTTATTCGCTGGCGATTCAGGCGGGGTATCTTACCTATGATATGGAAACGGAAGCAGGGGCGGGAAGTTCCCCGACTCACAGAGTGTATATTCCGAACTTAGAGCTGCGGAGCGTATGGCGTGAATTTATACTGGAATTTGTCGTTGAAGCGCCGGGCGATGATTTCCGCAGCATATTCAGTAATATCGGCGATACGGAAGAATTCAGCAGCCAGCTCAAAGATTTCATTGATTACCGCTTGTCTTATTACGATACGGATAAAAATGAGCCTGAAAGAATATATCATGTTTTTCTGTTCGGCATGACTTTGGCTGCCAAATATAAAAGCACATCGAATAAAGAGAGCGGATTCGGACGCTATGATTTATTGATAGAGGGCAATGCGTTCAATGCTGTTCTTGAATTCAAAAAAGCCGCTGACGAAAGCGAACTGGGGAAAAAAGCAGAGGAAGCGTTACGGCAGATTGACAAGAAAAAATATTATGCCGGCATCAAAAACAGCAAACCTATCTATAAAGTGGGAATTGCGTGCTACAAAACGGTATGTATGGTAAAAACAATTTTACATGAAATTTAAAACGGCCGGCCGTTATATCTTTTGTTCCAATATCGATATGTGCTTCAAAAGCTCGTCAGTTTCATAGGCGGAAATCAGCTCGGCCAGCCTGTCCGGCGCGCGCCCGTCGGCATAGTAGCTGTCAAAGCTGTCGTAATATTTGTTTTTGTCCCTGAACTTGATATTGATCGGCAGCAGCCCCGCTTTGATCAGCTCCAAATTGAGTATGATCCGCCCGGTGCGCCCGTTCCCGTCAATGAACGGGTGTATTCCCTCAAAACGCAAATGAAACTCGGCCACGGCTTCTATGATGTGCGTGTTTTTTTTCATGCCCCCGTAATCCGCGATCAGCGCTTCCATCTGCACCGGCACAAGGTACGGCTGCGGGGGAGTGTGCGCCGCCCCTAAAATGGTCACGGGGATTCTCCGATATGCCCCCTTGTTGAGGGCGTCAGCCATGAGCACAAGAGAATGAAGCTCCTTTATGGCCCTTTCCGTGAGAGGCTCGTTTTTATCCGCAAGATATACCATGTGCTCAAAAGCGTCCTTGTGCCCTATGGCATCCAAATGCTCCCTGACAGGCTTTTCGGCTATCGTGATCCCTTCTTTGATGATCATAGCGGTTTCCCTCAAGGTGAGCGTGTTCCCCTCGATGGCATTTGAATCATATGTGTTCTCAACCATGAACTCTTCGCGCAGCCGCTTTAGCTCCGTTGGGTTGAGCGGACGCATTGATTTGAGTTTTTCGCGTAATTTCTCTATTCGCGTATAATCCATTGCGTGACCCGCGCGCTCCCGCTTTGCCTTTCCCTGTTAATTGATTTGGATATTTGTTGGAATAAAGCATAACATAAAAATGGCAAAAAGTCAAGAAAAAGTTTTATTTGCCCCCTTGACTCTGCCCCTGGGGCATAGTATATAATAAATTTCAAGGGGGCTTTTTTTATGGCGCTGCTAAAAGAAATGATGCAAAAACGATTCGGATTGGTCATTGCAGCTATTGGGAGCAGAATTATTTTGATATTAACTTCCCTGTGGTGGAATGCCCAGCTAAGCGCGATTATAAATAGCATGAATGCAAAAGATTCAATGCAATCATGCGCAATGGCAATGGCGGCGATGACAATGCTGTTCAGCATGGGAATGACATATATCGGCGGCATATGCCTTGCCTGGACTTCCGAAACGATGGCGCATGACTTGCGCATGGGTTACGCGAATCATTACGCAAAATTGCATATTATCGAAATAGACAATTTGAACGCGGGCGAGCAAGTATCAAAATTGCAAAATGAAATAAACGACGCGGTAAATTATATACGCGGGCCGGTATTTACTATCGCCGATGACATTATACGGTTCGCAGGAACGTTCATATGGCTGATTTGCCTTTCTCCGAAATTAACTGTTTTTGCGAATATACCGGTTGTATTTCTCATGTGGTACACGGCATATTCGAGCAAAATAATAGGAAAAACCGCACAGCAAAGCCAACAGGCAAACACAAATCTCAACGGCTTTGCCGATACGCTGATCGCGATATTTCCCATAATGCGCCTGTTTGACGCTTCGGCTCTCATTCAAGGCAAGTATAATTCGGTTCTCGGCCAATGGGAAAACGCAGAAATAAAAGAAAACCGCAGACGCGCGGGGCTTATGTCTTTTTCTGGATTTTTTTCGCTTATCCCTTTGATACTATTGCTTTTGATTGGCGGAACGCAGGTCATGCAAGGCACATTGACGCTTGGGACATTGTATGTGTTCGTAAATTTATCGGGCAACATATCGGGGGTTATGATAAATATGCCGGGGACAATAGCCGGATTCCGGCGTTTTGCCGTGAATATGGAAAGACTTCGGCCGACGATCAAACTTACAAAGCGGGGGGAATATAAATGAGCATATGCGTAAAAAATTTGACATTTTTTTATGGCGACAAGGAAGTTTTGCATGAGATTGATCTTGCAGTCAAGACAGGGGAAAATATAGGCATAATCGGGGCGAGCGGCGGCGGCAAAAGCACCCTGCTAAAATTGCTTTCGGGATTGTATGCGCCGCAAACCGGAATTATAGAAGTCCAGGGAGCATCAAAGCCGGCGGATATACGCCGCAATGTAGCCATGGTAATGCAAAATGCGATGTTGTTTCCCGCGAGCATAAAAGAAAATATCACCTGCGGCCACGATATGAGCGATGAGTCCGTGGCTCGGGCTTGCGAAGCGGCGCAGTTATCGGACTGGATTTCGAGTTTGCCGGAGGGCATGGATACATTCGTGGGCGAACGCGGCGGCAAAGTATCGGGCGGCGAAGCGCAGAGAATCGCCATTGCCCGCGCCATAGCGAAAAACGCCCCGGTTATACTATTGGACGAAGCGACTTCTGCGCTTGACGGCGAAACAAGCCTCATTGTCGCGGCGGCGCTCGATAATCTCATGAAAGGCAAAACAGTCGCAAGCGTCAGCCACCGCCCCGAAATGCTGACGAATTGCGACCGTATCTATCGCTTGGAAGGGGGGCGATTGCATGATTCGCGATATTCGCGGGTTATTTAAAATCACGGGCGGCGGCAAAAAAGTCATGCTCCTGTTATTGCTGCGATGTCCGTTTGAAGCTGCACGCACATTTATAAACGCAATTTTCTTGCAGTCGGGGTTCGATGCCATAAACAATGGAAATATAAATGGATTATACTTTGCCTGCATGATATTTGTCATTGAAAGTTTGCTGCTTTTCCTGTATAATGGCACTGTGTGGACGATAAATTCGGTTTATGTCGCCAAATGGACGGGAACGCTGCGCAGGAAATTGTTCGGGCATATCTCGACAAATTTATCTTTGCAGCGCGTGGAGTCGCGGACTTCGGGCGAATGGTTCACGCGCCTGAACCACGCCGTGTATTCCGCGACCGCGATTTTGGCCCAGCCGGTGCATCTGCCCTTTTTGGCCGTCGGGACAATAAACGCCGCCGTATCCTCTGTCATGCTCTTTCGCATGAGCCCGGAAATCTTCGGATTGGTGATTTTGTTTGTTTTGCCTCATATGCTGGCAAATCAAATTATCACAAAACCAATACCTGAGCTGTGGCGTTCGTCGCTTATGCACAGTGCGCACAACGCCACGGACTTCAACGCTTTGATAAACTGCGCGGACACGGCGATACTTTATGGCGCTCAAGAGTTTTTGATGAAACGCTTTGAGGCAAGCAGCCTGAACACGCGAAAAACAAATATGAAAATCAGGCGGCGTTTTAGTTTGGACGGCGCATTCGCGTCTCTATTCGGGATGTGCGGTTATCTTGTTTTGCTGCTTGCCGGAAAAGGCTGGATCGACGCAGGAACGATGACATTCGGAATTCTGGCTGCGGCATTTCAATGCAGGGGCGGGATAATCGCGGGAGCCGGAGCGGCTATAACCGGATTCAGGCAGATGCAGTCGTCCGTGCCGGGAATAGGCATGGTGAACGAAATAATGGATACCAGACCGGAGGATTAAATTCATGGAAGAAAAGTTGATGAAAATCGGGGAAATCGCCGCATTTTTTGGCGTGTCGGCAAAAGCAATACGAATATACGAGAAAAAGGGCATAATCATTCCCGCCAAAATCGACCCGGACACGGGCTATCGCTATTATACGGCCGATCAGGTCCAAAGCTTGAACGCCCTGCTTGAACTCAAAAGTCTGGGGTTTTCCTTGGACGAAGTGAAAAATATAATGTCGGGAGCGGTCAGCCACGAAGATTTTATCGCCGCCTTGAAGCGCAAACAGATCGCATTGCAGGAGGCCATATCCGTACTCGAAAATAAAATATGCTCTATCGATAAAATAAGCGAGCGGCTGTATGGTTCGCAGGAAGCAAAAAAGCTGCATGAATTGCCGGAGGAAAAACGCGCATGGCTGCTCGTCAAAATGGCTTGCGTCGAGGATTTGAGGGCGCAAAGCGTTCTAAGCGAAGCGTTGTGGCTATAATGATGTATAATATGAAAGGTATTTGAAATAGATACCTAAACACATTATACGCAGCCGACCTGTTTGCGGTACAATCAGGCAAAAATGTGTATCGCGGCATGAACTTCTGAAATAAAAAAGCGGATTGAGTTTCACCGTAACGGGCGATAAGTATTTTTACGCAATTTCCGTATGCTTCTGTGTCTTTGTCAACTACTTTTTTATATTTTTCAACTTGGCGGCTCATAGGTATCGCCCAAAACAGATTTGTTTTTTCATCTTTTATGCAAAGATATGTCGGACGGTATGCGCCGCCTTAAAAACAACGGCATCGACAGGTATGACGAACTCGTGAAAAAATCTGCCGCCGTGTCCGCCGAATTTAATGAACGGCTGAACAAAATAAAGGCGATTGATACAAGGCTCGGTGAGATTACAGAACTACAAAAATACATCGGGCAGTACGGCAAAACCCGCGAGACTTATGTTCTATACAAAAAATCCGGCTTGGACGAAAATTTTTACGAGAGCAACCGTGCGGACATCACATTAAGTATAATATTTTGAAAATTATATAAATCATATTCATCGGAAATTTGTCAAGTACATTTTCAAGCGGATATTAAAAAACATCTGCATTTTAAGAGGTTACGGCGGTTACAAAACGCTGTAACCGCCGTAATCAAGCCAAAAGCCGCTAATTGTAACTTTTCTGTGTAAAGGCGGCGGGGTCATTTTTTATCAGCCGTAAAACCTTGTCGCTCATTGTTTCCTTGCTCGTTTGGCTGAAATAAACCTTGACCCGATAGGTCGTATTGCCGATACGCTTTTCAAAGTCGGGTTGCTCGGCTCTCGCCGTTGTCGTGGTGCTTTTATCGTTATTCATGGTTAATCCTTTCCGCGCTTTTCGCGCTGTAAAAACGGGAAACGGGTTTACAGCCGTTTGAAACTGCAAACCCGTACCCTACATCGTTATTGAGGTTTCTATCCGTTCCTACGGGGTGTCCCGTCAAACTGCACAAAAAGACCGCCCGAAAACGCAGTAAACACGTTGGCGGCTCTTTGAAAATCGCCCTTAAAGGCTCGTTTCTTTGTGCATTTTAACGGCGTTTTTCAGACCCTTTTCAAGTCTGATTTTTTCGGTCAAATCGGCGTTGAAATCCTTGCCCTGCGGGAAGTCAATCAAAACCGTGTAACCTTTGGCGGCGTACTTTCGCGCCATGTGTGCGGCGGCTTCGTGCCCTGCTTGGTCGTTATCAAGGCACAAGACAATCTCTTTGACTTCTCTATGCTGATTCAAAAAGAATTGTAACGCCGTGTCGCTCGTTCCCGACAATGACAGGCGGCTGTCCTGTTTCCATGCTTCTGTATCGCCCGTAGCGGCGTTTGTGAGCGTTGCGTCACTCATTAGGTCTATGGGGCTTTCAAAGACGTACACGCGCTCACAGGGCGCGAAAACGGCTTGAAAACCGTACCTTTTATCGCTCCCCGAACAATCGCCGCGATAATCGCCGTGCGTACCGCGCAGGGAAGCGAACCGCGCCGTACCCGGCTCGTCATGCCCGACAAATACCACGTTGCCCCGCCTGTCCTCGTATAGCTTTTCTTCTTGAATAAGCGTGTTGACTACATCGCCGTCTATGCCGCGCTTCATGCAAAGGTAATCATACAACCGTAACATGATACCCGCCTTTTCGGGCAGTATCAGCGTTTTCGGCGGCAGCTCTGCGGCTTGCTGTGTCGGAGCTGTTTGCGGTGTTGCTCCTGTTACCACTTCCACCGCTTGACGGAACGCCATATCTTCCACTTTGACAAGGTAATCAATCACGCCGTAGCCGCCTATGCCTTTGCTATGCCAATACCATGAAAGGCGGTCGGCTTTCACGGCAAGGCTTGGGTGTTGCTTGCAACGGTACTCGCCGCCCCGATGGGCAAACGTGTAGCCGTTGTACTTCTCAAAAAAAGCGAGAACGTCTGCCGTCCTCGCCTGCACTAAAATATTATCGTTGATACGCATGGTTAAACCCTCCTTAAAGGTCAATATCATTACTCCGTTTCTTTGTGCGGGTCTGCTGTTGTTCTCTCGGCGGCGGTGGCGGTTCATGCTCACGCTGTAAAAAGTGAAGATATGAATGGACTGCCGCAAACTTTTTCAGTTCCGCTTTTTTAATGGCAAGGCTTTTGTTGTTGGTTACGTTAGCTGTCTTAATCCGCTCTATCTCTGCTTTCATGTCCGACGTTTTCCGCAACGGTCTTTCGTAATCCTCTAAATCCCGTCTTGCGTTTTCGTAGTCAATGATGTCGGCGTTGTTATTACCTTGATTGCGAAATTCCTCTGCCTTGTCTTTGCCGAAAATTGTGATGTTGCCTTTGGCTTTTTTCATATCCCTGTACTGCGTGTAAACAGGTCGGGTGCGGTGGTAGGTGTTGATAACGTCGCATACATAGGACAGCCCTTCTATACGTTTGTTGTTGGCTTGTATGCCGTTGGTTATGGTGTCTACATCGGTTCGACAGTCTGCGTAAAGTTTGTTGAACGCTTCCAACCCGCCGTACTGTTGCATGAGGATAAAAGCGGCGGCGGTGTTTTTAAGATTTTGCAACTTCGCCCATTGTTCCAACCCTCGACTTGTGGCGTAAATCGGATTACCCGCGATGTCGATTTTCGGCTTCAAAGTTTCGGGCTTATCGACTGGCGGCGCGAAGGTCGGCATGGTCGGTGGCGGTGTCGTTTGGCGTTCGGGTTTGGTTAAGATTTTTTGCTTTATGGCTTCCTCTGTGTAGTCCTCGCCTATCGACTTGGCGCGGGTGAAACGCTCCTGACCGGGCGCACAGAATGAAACATATTTGCCGCGCTTTACCTTGTAGCCCTGCGCTTCCATCAGCTTCAACAATTCGTCAAAGTCTTTGGCGTAGGGTATCAAGCTGTCGATGGCGGTCTGTAACTTCTGCCGCCAGCT
>Ga0082212_10000157_pt1 | contig 99816 bp, 81 predicted proteins | sample TergutNt197P3_FD_71548 | JGI IMG/M metagenome (GOLD analysis project Ga0082212, IMG submission 71548) | Neocapritermes taracua P3 segment gut microbial communities from Petit-Saut dam, French Guiana - Nt197 P3 | ecosystem: Host-associated > Arthropoda: Insects > Digestive system > Gut ...
TCAGGCAAATTGTGCCGCCACGAATATCCCTCAACAGCGTATACAAGCATGAGGTTTTGATCGCGTTCGGTTTCGGTCATAATAAAATATTATAGAACAAAGCTCCTAAAAAGTCCACTACGCGCGGCGCAATGCGTCAGCACTTTTCCCAACGTTATGCCAGGTCAGCCGCTGTGATAGTTAGTTTTCCATCTGTTTTACGAGTGGCAATTTTTCGGAAATAATCACTGTATTGTCTGTCCATTACCGCCACATGTGCTAAAACCCAATCCTTTAAAAAGTAGGCAAATTTTTCCAGAACAAGCCTTTTACCTTCCTGGAAGTCCTTTGCGCTCTTAACAACAGTCAATGTAAATTCATCATGCGTCTTTTTGTGTTCGGCGTAACCGGGAAACTTGGTTGCTATCATGTACTTTTCCTCAGTCGTAAAGTATTCTTTTATGTATTGTACTGCCTGCTGAATAACTTCCTTAAACCAAGCGCGTTCTTCTTCTTCGTTTCCCGTAGCGTGAGCAAATAATTCATTGACAAAATCCAAAAGGCCCTTGTGCTGATCATCAATGACTTTTATTCCCATTGAATACGAATCGGACCAATTGACATGATTTCCGCCGGCCATTACCGTGGTGGATTTTAGTTTTAGCATTATAAACTCCTTGTTGTGGGTTTCCCCATATTTTTCTTATACTGTAAATATAGTTATTGGGAATTCACGGATATTACCTATGGGGTAAAATGTTTTATCGCAAAATACACCCTAAAACGAGTGTTGTTTAGATAAATAACAATACTGTTTAATGATCACTAACCCCTAGTAACTGACCCCTTATTACTAAATATCCCAAAAAAATTCCTATCAATAATCTCTTCCAATTCAATTGCCTCGGTTCCCTGTATTGTTCCCGCTTCTTTGCGTATGCTTGCCGCTGCTTCCAGAATTGCAGGCATATCCGACCAGCAGGAAAATTCTTTGCCCTGCAGCGGCTGGTAGGGGGCGTCAGTTTCCAGAAGCAAATGTTCTGCGGGAAGGGCAGCGCATGACAGGATCGCTTTTTTGTGGTTTAAGAGCAGGGTAGTCCCGAATGAAAAATGTGCGCATATACCTTTGCGAAGTATGGCAGAGGCTTCGTCTGGGGAGCCGGGCCAGGAATGGAATACAACCGCTGGAAGTTTTTTGAGTGTTTTGGCAAAGGGAAATATTTTATGCATGGCGCGCCGTACATGAAGGACAACCGGTAAATTACAGCACTGTGCTATTTCCAGGTGAGCTGCAAACAGTGTTTCCTGAATTGTTTCGGTTTCTTTGTATTCTTTTGAATACAAGTCAAAGCCGCATTCCCCTACAGCAGCAATTCGGTTTTCAGCAGCCAGGGCGGATAACAAATCAAGTGAATCTTCGAAATCTGCGGCAGAGCATGCCGGGTTTTTCTTTGCGATATAAGCGGGAAGCTGCGGATGAACGGCAAAACAGGGAAAAACCGGCGCTGTTTTATCTTCTTTTGCGGCAAGGGCGAGTTTTTCATGAAATAAAAATTCTTCTTTTGTGCAGGAACTGGCCGCACAGGCAATATTTAACGAGCGTCGTTCTTTTTCAGCTTCGGGAAATATATCAAGCACGTCTTGCGGGTGGGAATGGGCGTCAGAAGCCATTTATTAACCTGCGGGTTTTGTCATTGCTGGTTGTCCATCGCGGATCGTACTGTGGAAATGGTTCTTTGCAGTGATTCAATTTGCTGGGCTTGCGAAGTGTTCTGGGCTCTTAGGCTTTCCAGTTGTCTGTCCCGTTCTTCAATTGCCTGCTGAATGGTGTCGTTGCGTTCCTGAAGGGCAGCTGTGGTTTTTTGCAGATCTGCCAATGCGGCGTTTTGTTCCTGGATTGACGCAGCCTGGGCGGCAACCTGCTGTCTTAGAGCTTCTTCCGCACCGGCGCCGGGAGGCACGGGGGGAAGCTCTTCAACCTGGACAACCGTTACGGAATTGCCGGATGTTTTTTGCGCTTCAGATAGAAGCATAGAAAGGGCATGTGCCGCGGCAATATCGCTCACTTGCCGGGCCTGGATTGCTTTTAAATAACTGAATCCCGGAGTTGCAATATACTCTTTTAAAGCGGCTATACTGTCTGCAGCTTCATTAAACTGTTTTTCTTCTATCTGCCGGGAAATGGTTGTATAAAAAGCGGAAAGCTGTTTTTCGACAAGGGCTGTTTTTTCTGCCTCTCCCGAAATTTTTGAAAGTTCTTCGCGGGCTTTTTCTATTTCTGCCCTGTCCTGAGCGGAAATGTCCTCCAGGAAAAGCTGCTGTTCAAGGAGCAGTTCTTCCCGCTGCCGCGCCTGGGCTTCGCGGATGCGTGCCTGTGTTAAAATAACCGCCCGCTCCTGCTGGAGGCCCGCGAGGCTTTCGCGGTATTCTTCCTGCTTCGCCATAAGAACTGCCATTGCATCGCGCTGTTCGTCCGTCAGGGCTTCCAGGGAATTAAGGCGGCCAAGTTCAAGATCAACTTCGGCAATACGCCTGTTCATCGTGTCTATTGCGGTGTCTTTTTCGTTAAGCTGTAAATTGATTTCCCGCCGGATTTCCCGGATTAGGGCCCGTTCTGTTACGCCAAGGATTGTGCCGGAATCGCGGATCTCCGCCGCATCGGTTTTTTGAGAGGAAAAAAGGAGCAATACTCCCGCCGCTAAAAGCAGCGCCGCTAATGAATTTACCAGAAAGGGGAAAAACTCCCGCTTTGTAGCTTCTGCCCTGGAAGGTATGCCGGGCGCTGTAACGGCGTCACGTACGGAAGCCGCTTCTATCCGTTCATTAATTTCGTTCCGTTCCTCGGCAGAAAAAATCTCGATGCCTTTTGCGTCAACGGAAGATGAATCGTTACCCATGGTCCCCCCCATATAGGAGGCTTTTCAAAAACTTCAGTTTTTGGAAAAGCAACCTTAGTTTTATGGGAAAAACCAGCCAAAAAGCTGGTTTTTCCAAAGCCATTTCCAAAACTAACAGAGTTTTGGAAATGGCTTATCGGCCGCCGTCTACAGAGATTGCCTCTTTTGCAGAAAGGCGTACCCCGCCGGCCTTTATCCCCTTTACATTATAATCCTGCGCCTTGAATGTTTCGGAAAGCACTTTTAGCCGCGGCTTGGGTTTATATTTAACGGCAAAGGTAAAGCGGTGTCTGGTATCGCCGTGAAGTATCGTGCAGCCGTCCGGCAGCAGGGCATAATCCTTGTTCATAATCCACCCTTCAATCTGAAAACGCTTAATGCACGGGTACCCTGTTTTTGGTTCGGCATAAATAACCGTAAAAATGATCGAAGAGATAATGTCTTTGTTCGCTTCGCCTATGTAAATTGCCCTGGGCCCGATAAAAGCTTTTTCGGGTATGTCTGTTACCGACCAAAGGCCGTTCCCCCGCATAACGAGGATACGGTCGAAGGGGCTAAGCTCGGCTACGGTAACGCCGCCGGAAACCGCTGTGCCAAGGTAACCGCTTGCACTGTCGTACTTTAGCTGCACATCCTTGCGGGCCACTTCCTTTACGTCTATCTTTTCGAAGATGCCAACCTTTGTACGCCGCTTCCCTTCGTTAAGCTCTTCATCGGCCCTGATTTTGCCGATTATCCCGTCCAGAAAACGCAGGGCGTATGAAGTAATGTTTTTTAGGTGGTGGGCAATTTCCTTGAGCCGGGCATTGATCGCATCCATCTCCTCCCGGGCCTTGTTTATGTCGTAAAGAGAAATCCGCCTGATGGGGATTTTTAGTAAATGCTCAACATCGCTGCTGCTTACCCCGCGCGGGCCTATTTCTTTGGCAAAAGGTTTAAACCCTGCAATTACCGCGTCGCTTACCCCTTTGGCGGTTTTCATTTTTTCGATAGCCTTGTAGATCCGCTCTTCGATAAATATCCGTTCAAGGTTCCTAAGGTGGAGTTTTTCCAGCAGTTCGCTTTTTTCCAGTTCCAGTTCCTTGGTGAGTATTTTTACAAGTAGCCTGGAGTGGTATTTGATAACATCGGTTATACTCATAACCGTCGGCAGGCCGTTTCTGATAAGTAGGAGGTTGGCGGAAATAGACTGTTCGCATTCTGTAAAGCCAAAAAGGGCGTCAACTGTTTCCGCCGAATATACCCCGCGTGCAAGGCGGATTTCAATTTCAACCTTATCGGTGGTAAAGTCGCTTATCCCCTGTATTTTAATGCGCCCTGCCTTGGCGGCGTTTTCTATGCTGTTAATGATGCTTTCTGTTGTCGACCCGTAGGGGAGCTCGCGGATAACAATACGCTTTGGGTCCGATGTATCGAGCTTTGCCCTTACGAGGACTTTGCCGTTGCCGTCCTCGTAGTCGGAAACATCAACCTGCCCCCCGGTGGGGAAGTCCGGGTAGAGCTCAAATTTTTTCCCCTCAAGACACGCCTTTTCCGCTTCCAGCACTTCCAGGACATTGTGCGGCAGGATTTTTGTGGACATACCGACGGCGATCCCCTCTGCGCCTATTACAAGGATGACGGGGATTTTTGCCGGGAACAGTATGGGTTCCTTTTTTCTGCCATCGTAGGAATCGGCAGTGGGGGTAAGTTTGGGGTTGTAAAATACTGCCTTTGCCAGAGGGGTGGAACGGCATTCTATATAGCGCGGCGCCGACGCTTCGTCCCCTGTATAGATGTTCCCGAAATTCCCCTGCCTGTCTATAAAAAGTTCCTTGTTGGCCAGTACCACAAGGGCGCTTCCTATAGAAGCGTCCCCATGCGGATGGTACTGCATGCAGTGGCCGACTATATTGGCAACCTTATGGTATTTACCGTCGTCCATTTCAAAGAGCGAGTGTAGTATGCGCCGCTGGACGGGCTTTAAGCCGTCTTCCAAATCGGGGATGGCCCTATCCTTGATTACATAGCTTGCGTATTCAAGGAAATTTCTGTCAAATAGATTTTTTACGTATGCCATCGCTCATCCTTTAAAAGGTATTGAAATATCAAAGCTAAGGCCCTGGCCTTTTTGGCTATTTAGCTGGATGGTGCCCTGTATTTCCTTTAACGAGTCCCGTACAAGGTTAAGGCCGATCCCCCTGCCCCCGTGTAGGTCCTCTTTTTCCGAAGTGCTAAAGCCTGTGCCAAAAATAAGGTTCGACAGGACCTGTTTGCTGGTTTTGTCTTTTTCCGGGTCCTTTAACAGCCCCATTGCCAATGCCTTTCGTGCAATTGCGTCAAAGTCCAGGCCTTGGCCGTCATCTGCAAGCAATAAACGTATCCTTTCGTTTTCTGTTTTTACATTAAGGGTGATTTTCCCTTCTTCCGCCTTGCCGGCAGCCAGCCTTTCCCCCGGGGTTTCGATCCCGTGGAATACAGCGTTACGCACAAGCTGGGTAAGTACCTCCTTGATTACGCGCCTTTGGCCGTGGGCCAGGGCGTTTTTATCGAAGGCTTCAACCACTAACGATACTTTTTTGTTTTCGTCATCTGCAACCCGTTTGCAAATCTGCTTTAAGGCGTCAATAAATATATCTTCCTCTTTTTTGCCGCCGGTTTTTGCGGAACTGCTGAAATCATGGATCCTTGTAAGCGTATCAACAAGTTTTTCTTTTTCTTTCTGAAGTTTTTCCAGCTCCACGGTTATGTGCAGTATTTGGTCGAATTCCGCCTCTGTTTCTTTTTCCCGCAGTGTTTTAATTTGGGTTTCAAGCCCGTGGAGCTTGTCGCCGTACGATGACAGCCCAACGATTACGGCATTTGATTTAATGGCATGGACAAGCTGGTACAGTTTTACAAGGAGCTCCCTGTTCGGGATAGACTTGTTTTTCAATAAATCATTAATGCGCTTGAACTCATCATCTGTGTCTTCGATAAAGTCGGCGAATACATTCTGATCAAGGTGCATTACTTCGAAGAGGTTGCGCATCTCGTCCTGCCGCTTTGCTTCTTCATCGGCAAGCTGTTTTTTTAAAAGGGTCTCTGCGCTGATGTCCTGTATTGTCCCCATCAGGAATATTTCCCCACCGCCCTGATCAACCGGCGCAAAGAGGCAGCGCAGGGTTTTATTAAACCCGGTTTCGGCGCTTATATAGGAAAACTCTGTTAATGGGTTCATGTCTTCCAGCATTTCCGGGTCAATGGATTTATCCGTAATCATGGTAAAATAGTCGCCGATTGTTTCGATGTCCTTTGGGGGGAATGATTTATTAAGCAGTGCAGTAAACGATTTACCCTGCAGCTGCTTTGCGGAAAGTACATCTTCCATTGCCTTTGAGTATGAAGGCTGGATCAGGTGGTTCTTGTCCATAAGGAAAAGGCCTTCCTTTAAGTTATCCCGCATTGCCGCAATTTCGTCGCGCTGTGCCTGAATGTTCTGTATAAGGCTGACAGTCTCGGTAATGTCCTGGATAAGTATGACCCAGCCAAGTGTTGCGCCCGATTCCGAACTTACGCGGTTTTCCCACCCGGAATATATTTTTCCCGGCCTGTGGGGCAGGGTAAATTCAATCTCCCGGCGTAATTCCGTCCGGCCGCCGCTGTTTTCTTCGTTAAGCCCTTCCATTAATGCTTGCGGCCAGTTTTCCAGCCCCTGTATGGAAGCGCCTTTCTGCATTTCCCCCAATGCGGGAAAAAGATCCTGGGCTGTTTTATTGGAACCGGTATAGGCCATACCGCGGTCAAGGACGACAAATGCGTCCCTAATCAGATCCATGGTGATAGCATGTGCCTTGGGCGCCAGGTCGAACATATCATTCAGGATAATATTATAGAAAATTATAAAATTGGAAATTACCATGACAAACGGCGTAAAAAGGATGCCTTTAAGCGCCGACTCAAAAAAGTACGAAAGCGCAACATAGCTGAAGTTGGCAATAATCGGCGCCAGCGCACTGATTAATAACAGGATGAGCGCAACCCGCTGCGCACGGCTCTGCCTTACCATGCTGCGGACTATGACAATAAGTGTAAGGACAATGCAAAAAAGCGGATAAAATGTCCCGATAAGGTAAAGCTTTCCCGGTACTATATACAGGCCCAAAATGGGGTTGTTAACATCGTAATTATATTCCCTGTACAACAATTGGTGGTATTCGAATGTAGAAACAACAAGAAAAAAGAGGATTGGGATTATGAGTACGGGCAGGAAATAATACTTTTTTGGCAGGCGTATTTCGCAGTACTCTGCCACAAAGAAAAAGAAAAACGGGGTCATAAAGGTGCCCCCAAGGTACTCTATCTTTGTGGCTATTATCCCGCCGCCAACGCTGCCGCTTGATATTTCCAGCAGATACCCCAGGTTGTAAAAAATTATAAAAATCAGGCAGTAAATAAATTTATAGCGCTTTTCGCTGCGGCACCGTTCTATGGTTACAACAATCATGTATACGGTAAGGGCAATTGACGCAAAAATCAGAAGCCGAACTATTATAAGTGCCATTTATTTGCCTGCCGTTGTTAAAAAGTAACTTTTGAGAGTATTTCCATAAATTTTTTATCATTTATTGGTTTTGTAATATACGCCGCAACCCCTGCCTTAACAGCCTCAATTACATTTAATTTGGCAGCCTCGCTGGTTACCATAATAACGGGGATGTTACGGTATTCATCCATTGATTTTATTTTTTTAAGAAAATCAATCCCCGACAGGTTCGGCATATTCCAGTCGAGGAGGATCAGGTCTATCTTTGCAGCCGATAACTGGTTCATTGCCCTTTCCCCGTCTTCGGCTTCCATATAATGGACAGGCATTTTAAGCAGATCGAAAGTATTCTTGACAATATTCCTCATAATCCTTGAATCGTCTACAACCAAAACTGTTTTCATCCAGCGTCCTCAATCAAGTTCTTCATAATATACTCGCGCCTTTCCGGCGTGTTTTTACCCATATAGAACGAAAGCACCTGCGGCACTACTTTAAGTGTATTAACCGATACGGGGACAAGGTGCATGTCTTCCCCGATAAACTGGCCGAATTCTTTGGGGCTTATTTCCCCCAGGCCCTTAAAGCGGGTTACCTCGTTTGCGCTGCCCAGCTCCTTTACCGCGTCATCGCGCTCCTTTTCGTTATAACAGTAGCGGGTCTCTTTTTTCGTGCGTACCCGGAAGAGCGGGGTCTCCAGGATAAAGATATGCCCCCTTGTAACAAGTTCTTCGAAGTATGATAAAAAGAACGTAAGGAGGAGGTTCCTGATATGGAAGCCGTCGAAGTCTGCATCGGTGGCGATTACGATACGCGCGTAACGCAGGCCCTCGATGTCGTTTTCTATGCCAAGGGCCGTCATTAAATTGTACAGTTCCTCGTTTTTGTAAATTGCCGAAAGTTTTTTGCCGTACATATTTTCGATTTTGCCGCGTAGCGCAAAAATCGCCTGGGTCATTACATCGCGGCTTGTAACCATGGACCCGGACGCCGAATCCCCCTCGGTTATGAATATTGTAGAAAGCTCGCCGTTTTTGCCGTCTTCCAGGTGGTATTTGCAGTCTTTTAGCTTGGGGATTTTAAGCGAGATCTTTTTTGCTGCTTCCCTGGCTTCTTTTTTTACGGCGTTCAGTTCCGTCCGGAGCTTTTCGTTGGAGACAATTTTTTGTTCAAGCTTTTTTGCCGCCTGGGGGTTTTTGTGGAGCCATTCGTCCACGCCCTCGCGTACTGCCTGTACTATCCAGGAGCGAATGTCGGTATTGCCCAGTTTATTTTTTGTCTGGCTTTCGAAAATTGGGCTTTTTATTTTTATCGCCACCGCGGCAGTTGTCCCTTCTCTTATGTCCTCGCTTTTGTAGTCCTTTTTAAAATATGCCTGGATGCCTTTAAGGAACCCTTCCTTAAAAGCGGAAAGGTGCGTGCCGCCGTCTGCTGTGTACTGGCCGTTTACAAAGGAAAAATACTCTTCGCCGTAGTTGTTGGTATGGGTAAAGGAAAATTCAATGTGATCGCCCTTAAAGTAGCCGATGGGGTAAAGGATATCGTCACCTGTTTCTTCGCCCAAAAGATCGTAAAGGCCCTGTTTGGATATATAATTTTTCCCGTTCAGCGTAAGGGTAAGGCCCGCGTTCAGGTAGGTATAGTTCTGGATACGCTTTTCGACAAATTCCGCATTAAAGCGGTAGTTTTCAAAGATTGATGCATCCGGTGAAAATTCTACAAAGGTGCCGTCCCTCCGCGCCGAAGCGGGCATGGTAGAAGCGCATTTGCCTTTCCTCTGGTTTTTTAAAACGCCCTGCACAAAAACCGCTTCGGCAAAATCCCCGTTACGTATCGATACGACGCGGAAATGCGAAGAAAGGGCGTTGACCGCCTTTATCCCGACCCCGTTTAACCCAACAGAAAACTGGAACACTTCGTCGTTGTACTTTGCGCCGGTATTGATCACAGAAGCGCATTCTACGATCTTTCCCAGGGGAATGCCGCGGCCAAAATCACGTATTTTTACCAGCGACTTCCCCGGGCCGCTGTCTTTTATAAGCACTTCGATTTGTTTGCCGTTCCCCATAATGAATTCGTCGATGCCGTTGTCAATAACTTCTTTTAACAATACATAGATGCCGTCGTCGGGGTTGGTGCCGTCCCCCAGGCGGCCAATATACATCCCCGTCCGCAGCCTTATATGCTCCAGGGATGAAAGGGTTTTAATTTTTGACTCGTCGTAGTTAAGCTTGGCCATGTCCTCTCCCAGCTAGTCGTTGCTACAGGATACACTTTTTGTTAATTTTTTTATAGTATCTACCAATGGCAAATTCCACCAGTAAACCCGATTGGATACGGGTACGGGCCCCCGGCGGGGAATCCTGGAAAAAGGTTGAAGAGACACTTTCCCGCCATAAGCTCCACACAGTCTGCGACGAGGCGCATTGCCCCAACAAAGGCGAATGCTGGGGCATGGGGACGGCCGCCTTTATGATCCTGGGAGACATTTGCACCCGGCACTGCCGTTTTTGCGCCGTAACCACTGCCAAAACCGGCAGGCCTGTCCGGGACGCGGAAGCAGCCCTGCTTGCCGTGGCAGTAAAGGAACTTGCGCTTGGCTATGCGGTAATAACTTCGGTAGACCGGGACGATTTGCCGGACAGGGGGGCGGGGCATTTTGCTAGCTGCATCACTTCAATTAAAGAAATAAACCCCGCCTGCAAAGTGGAAGCCCTAATTCCCGATTATTGCGGGGAGGAAATGCTCTCTGTTATCAATGCTGCCCCGCATACCATTGCCCACAACATAGAAACGGTCCGTTCCCTGCAAGGGGCAATAAGGGACAGCCGCGCTTCTTTTGACAAGAGCCTCCGTACGCTATACGAGGCAAAAAGCGCCTGCCCGGAAATTCTAACCAAATCAAGTTTGCTGCTGGGGCTGGGCGAAACAGAAGATGAACTATGCAGTGCAATGGATGAGCTCCGTTCCGTTTCGGTAGATATTCTGGTAATGGGCCAGTACCTTCGCCCGTCAAAAGGCCAAATTCCCGTAAAAGAGTATATCAGCCCCGGCACTTTTACCCGCCTTGGGGACATTGCACGCGAAAAAGGCTTTGCGGCAGTTGTTTCATCCCCACTGGCGCGCACCAGTTATCATGCAGCAAGTACTTGACCATATTTTTTTTATTGTGTATTTTTTTATATCAGAATTGTTTTGGGCCGCTAGCTCAGTAGGTAGAGCATCGCCCTTTTAAGGCGGTGGTCGGAGGTTCGAATCCTGCGCGGCTCATGATATTTGTTTTTTTAAGGAGTTATAATGAGTGTACGAGCGACAGAAAGGCTTATTGGCGATGTGGTAATTGCTTCGGGCCTGCCGAACAGCGCTAAGATGGTTGTCCAGTCCATAGACGAAGAGACAAAGGAAATTTTTACCATTTGGTTTGCCGATGACCATTCGGCGCAGACTGGTGTTTTCCCTGCCAGCGCCATCGACAGGGCGGAAGTAAAAGCCGCCGCCGCCAAAAAACCCGCGGCAAAGAAAGCGGCGCGCAAGAAGTAGGCTTTTTTCATATTTATTACCACAAACCTCACGTACGATCGCTGACATAAAAATTTTCGTGTGGTTCGTGGTAATAATTAACCACACTTTATACATTATTAGATGCTATACCTTTAAATGTTGAATAAAGAAAAATTGCCATATCACCCAATATCCCGGAGGTAAAAATGATAACAAGAAAACTTTTTTCACTTTTTTTGTTGATACTTGTCTCTGTAAATGTAATGGCTCAAAGTTTTTTCAGCGAGGGGACAAAAGCAGGTTTAAAGGACAATGCCGGAAGGGTTGTGCTCCAGCCTGTTTTTGACAATTACTGGAATTTTACCGAAGGCACCGCTGCGGTTCAGCATAGCAATAAATGGGGTTATATTGACCAGGCGGGAAGGGTTACTTTGGCTTTTTCCTATGAATATGCCACCCCATTTTTCGAAGGCGCCGCTGTCGTAAAACTTGGCGACAATAAATGGGCAGTTATTAACAAGACGGGCGGGGTTGTTGCTCAGCTCCCTTACGAAGAAGTTGGAAATTTTGTATTCGGGTTTGCCAGGGTTTTAAACGATAAAAAATACGGCTTTATAGATAAAACCGGCAAAGAAGTTATCGCCCCTGGTTACGATGGTGCGGAAAATTTTTCCAGGGAAGGGCTTGCGGCAGTATGCAGGGAAAAGAAATGGGGTTTTATAGACAAGGCAAACAAAGAAGTTATTCCATTTGACTATGGCAACGCCGGGGAATTTTCCGAAGGGCTTGCGCCTGTAATGAAAAACCAGAAATGGGGCTATATAGACAGTTCCGGAAAAGAAATTATCCCCATTAACCTTGCGTACAGAAAAGCGTACCCCTTTAAAAATGACATAGCAGAAGTGGCGGGAAGCATTACCAGAGGGGCAGAATTACGCGGTTTAATAGACAAGTCGGGAAAGCTTATAAGCAGGCCAATGTTTCATACTATTGGTTCATTTTCCGATGATGGTTTCGCGGTATTCGGCGTACTTAAATATAAAGTTATTGAGGAATCAATGCTTTATCAGCTAAGCAAAACTGACTATAAAATAGAAACGCCGCATATCCCTAGCGGTAGTGGCATTACCAACGACGGGGTTATCACCGATTCGGGGAAAATTATTATCCCGGCAAAATACTTTTTTATCCAGCGCTTAAGCGACGGGACTTTTGAGGTAGTCGATTTTAATTTCAAGGCTGCGTATTTCGACAGTACGGGCAAAAAAACCGCTATGCCGGCATTAATTAATACTGCCCAGGCAGAGAAAACAGGGTTATACAGGTACCTTGCCGGGGGCAAGTGGGGGTATAAAGATGTGCAGGGCGAAATTATCGTTAAAGCAAAGTATGACTTTGCGTTCGATTTTAACGATGGGGTAGCCAGGGTAATATCAAAAAATAGATCCACAATTATTGACGCTGCAGGCAAGGAATTAATCCCAATTAATTATAGGAATGTCTTTGCCCGCAGGTTAAACGTCAATTCAAACCTGGTTGTAATAACCGCTTATGTCGGAGACAATTCGACCTGGATTGGCGGCAGTTATCATCCCAATCTTGTTCCAATTTTCAGGTATGGGTTATATGACCTTTCCCAGGGAAAGGAAATTATTCCGCTGCAGACAAAAGTACTCTCCTTTACCGTGGATTTAAGCGAAATGGAATTCCAGTCGCTGGTGCAAAAAGAATGGATTGTCGCTGCAACTTCCAAATGGACTGCGGCCTTTGTAAATTACTGGAAACACAGCCGGGGCGTTATTGACTATTACGGGAAAGAAATAATACCGCTTAAGTATGAAATTTTTGATGCCATGGTTTTTGCCCCGAACGAGAGGATACTTGTCGGCGAAGTAACAGACAGGAAATACAAGAACGCTTTTTCTGTTGACAATTATCAGATTACAGAAGCAAAATACGGCGTCATCGACTATTCCGGGAAGGAAATTATCCCCCTCGCAGTTTGCACGGGGATAGCGCTTTTGCCAAACAGGACGTTTGAGGTGTCATTTAAGGACGGTAGCAAAAAAACCTACGACCTTAACGGGCAGCCAAGGTAATAAAAATATTTTTAATACAAGCCACACGAACCAATTTTATAAAAAAATTGTTCATGTATGTTCGTGAACTTAGGGGTAAATAAATTCAGGTTGCCCGATAAGTAATTGCGGAAAACCCGATGATATACTACTCTTAATTGATGTTAAAAAGCGGCGCGCAAAGTACAAAAAAAGAAGTTTGCATCGCCTTTACCGGGGGTGGTACGGGGGGGCACATCTATCCCGGCCTTGCGGTCGCTGCTGCTTTAAAAAAAGAACTGGAATGCCGGGTTTTTTGGATTGGCTCAAAAAACCAGATGGATAAATCTATTGTAGAGGAAGCGGGTATTGAATTTTTCCCCATCCCCGCAGGGAAGCTAAGACGTAATTTTTCCTTTCAGAACATCAGCGATTTTTTTAAGGTGGCAGCAGGTTATTTTGTTGCCAAAAAAATCATTAAACTGCAAAAACCTGCACTGCTTTTTTCCAAGGGCGGCTTTGTCAGCGTCCCGCCCTGCGCCGCTGCCGCTTCGCTTAAAATCCCGGTGCTTACCCACGAATCGGATTACAGCCCCGGGCTTGCGACACGCATAAACGCACGCTTTGCCTTTAAGGGGGAAGGACGGGTTATTACCGCGTACCCGGAAACCGCAGTAAAATTCAGTAACAGGGGGCGGGTCGCGGTTTTGGGCAACCCTGTACGCGATGTTTTTAAAAACGCAGACCCTGCAAAGGGCAGGGCGTTCCTTGGTGTTGGAGATGATGACCGCATATTGCTTGTGTTGGGAGGGAGCCAGGGTGCCCAGGAATTAAACGAACTGGTTGAAAATACTTTGGAAGAGCTAACAAAAAAATATATTGTTGTACATCAGACTGGCACTCAATGGAAAATTGAAACAAGCCCTTCGCCTCGCTATAAACCTTTCCCCTACATAAAAGATGAGCTTCCCCATGTGCTTGCCGCCGCGGAGCTGGTTTTGGCACGAAGCGGCGCCGGTACGGTATGGGAATGCGCTACTGCAGGCAAACCAATGGTACTGGCCCCGCTGGCCGGCGCCGGTACACGGGGCGACCAGATAGAAAACGCCCGCTTCTTCGAGAATGCCGGCGCAGCTGTCGTTCTGCCCCCGGAAAAAAGGGGCGCTGGCGATTTATGTGCAGTTTTGCACATGCTGACCGAAGAAAAACTCGGCAAAATGGCTGCTGCATCGGCAAAGGCCGGGGCCGTTGATGGGACAGGGAACATAGTCCGGCTGATTGTTGATACCCTAAAGCAGGGGGGCATAGTACAGTGAACGCCCTGGATATGGTCTTTATTGTACTTGCCGGGCTGCTTGTCCTGCGGGGTTTTTTAAAGGGGTTTACCGGGGAATTCTTTTCCATTGCTTCCCTGGCCCTTGCCCTGATCGCATCTGTCCTCCTTTTCCGCAGCGGTGCGGCTTTTATCCGTTCCAATTATTTACAGATGGAGTTCTTCCCCGAAATACTTGCTTTCCTGATAATTTTCGGCGCGGTTTTTATTGCGGGGAAAATTTTGGAAAAACTCGTTAAAGACATTATCACCCGCCTTAATCTGGATTTTCTTGATAAATTTTTGGGGATAATTATCGGGCTGGCCGAAGGTTTTGCCGTAATTGCCCTGTTATTGTTCCTTTTAAAAATCCAGCCCCTTTTTGATCCCCAGCCGTTTATGGGGCAAAGCTTTTTTGCCCGCCTGCTCCTGCCGTATCTGGGGGCATTCCATGTTTGAAAATATACTTCACCAGGAAGGGGTTATCTCCCGGCTTAAATCGGACCTGGAGGGCGGGAACATTGCCCCTTCAATTTTATTTTCCGGACCCACCTACTCGGGAAAGGGGACGGCGGCGCTTGAACTGGCGCGCATTACAAGCTGCGAAAACGAAGCAAAACGGGGGAACTGGAATTGCAGCTGCCCTTCATGTGTAAGGCAGCGGAACCTGGTTTCGCCGGATCTGCTCCTTTTGGGGAGGAGGCGCTTTTTTGAGGAAATTGCCGCTTCCTCCGGCGCCTATCTCCGCAGCCCAGCCAGCGAAGGCAGCAAGATGCTTTTTTTACGCGCAGTCCGGAAACTCTTGGCCCGGTTTAACAGCATTCTGTGGGAGGACGATCCCAGGCTTGGGAAGTTAAAAACGCAGATTGGCGTCCTGGAAGAGGATCTGGAAGATGTGGAAGCGGGAGGGGATATTACCGAGCCGGGTAAGAAATGCGAAAGCATTCTAAAAAAAGCGGCCAAACTGGAATCCGACGGGCTGGGCGAACTTATCCCCATAGCGCAGATCCGCCGGGCGGCCTATTGGAGCCGTCTTGCGCCGCTGGGGCGGCATAAATGCATCATCATGGAAAATGCGGAAAATATGCAGGAAGGGGCAAAAAACGCTTTGCTTAAAATCCTGGAAGAGCCCCCCCCGCACCTTTTGATCGTCCTTACCAGCTCCCGCCCCAGGGTACTCCTTCCCACCATGCTTTCGCGCCTGCGGGAATACCGTTTTTTAGCGCGCGGTCCAGATGAAGAAAAGGAAGTTATCAGCCGCATTTTTCGTGAACCCGGGACAGAGGCGGTTTCCATCGACTCGTACCTGTCTTCTTTTCTTCCGGCAGGGAGTGGTACACTTTATCTATTGGGCGCATTTTTTGCCTCATCTGTCGCTGCAGAAGCGTACAGGGAATGCAGGGCAAGGGGCAGGGAGGCAAGCGCGGTATTAATTGATTTGGGGAAATTTTCCGCCGCCATTGCGGAAAAAGGGAATATGGGGCCCCCTGCCGGCACGGCAAAGGAAGCACTCCAAAAAATACTGGCAGAGGCCGGAAATTTTTTGGCGCCCGGCCTTTTTACCCGTTTTGTACAGCAGTGTTCGGCGCTTGTCTCCGCATGGCTCCGCAGCGGCGGCCCGGCTTTGCCGGGCGGTCATAAAAGCCCGGCGACAATAATTGCGGCGGAACTTTGGGGCCGGGAATTAAACCGTGCGGCAATGGAAAATGATTCCTTAAACATCAGCCCTCCCATGGCGCTGGAAAGGTTGTTTGAAGTTTTAAAAACAGGAATGTTATGAAACTGATGGTTAAACAAATGCTGCAGATAATAGCCACGCACAACAATTCCAAACAACTGCAGGATTACTTCCTTTCTTTGCTCGATGATATTGAACGCCTGGGCTCTGTGCTGGATTCCTTTACAGAAGGGATCCTCGTCTGCGATTCCGATCATAACCTGATACTTGCCAATAAATATTCTGAACGGCTACTGCCATTTTCCAGGAGCCATTATGAAGAGGCATGGGTTTGGAAATTAATAGAAGATACCGAAATTGCCGCATTCATTAAAGCTACATTGCTTGCGGGGGATCGTGCGGAAGAAAGGGAATTCGAAACGGAAAACAAGGGGACAAGAAGGTTATTGTCGATTAGCATATCCCACCTGGTTAAGGATTTTAAGGTTACCGGTTCCCTTATTCATGTAAAGGACATTACCGAAAAACGAAAAAAAGAAGCAAGAATGCGGCAGGTAGAAAGCCTTGCGAGCCTTACCACACTGGCAGCCGGGGTTGCCCATGAAATAAAAAACCCCCTTGGATCAATTTCCATTCATATACAGCTTTTGCAAAAAGCCTTTGCCAAAAACGAGGAGCTATATTACCTTTCCCACCCGGAAGACAGGCCCGACCCGAATTTTTCCTCCGGGGAAAAAGGGCCGGTTGCATATTTTGCCCTGTTCCACCGTTATATCGATGTGATAAACGAAGAAATAGACCGCTTAAACCATATAGTGATCGATTTTCTTTTTGCAGTCCGCCCCATGACATTGAATTTGCGCGAATCCAATTTTAATTCATTCCTGCGGGAATTGGCCGAATTTACCGCTTATGAACTATCCGACGCCCAGGTAGATCTGGATCTGGAACTGGACGAAAACCTCCCGCTTATTGATTTTGACGAACAGCTTATGAAACAGGCACTGCTAAACTTAATCCAGAATGCGGTAGCGGCAATGGCGGAGGGCGGGAAAATTACCGTCAAGACAGAAAAAAAAGACAACGAAGCGGTATTAAGCATTATCGATACGGGCGCCGGTATTCCCGATAAAATCCTTTCGAAAATATTTGAACCTTATTTTACAACAAAGGACAGGGGGTCTGGCCTGGGGTTAACCCTGGTGTTTAAAATAATACGCGAACACCGCGGGGATATCAATGTTGCTTCAAAGGAAGGGGAGGGGAGCTGTTTTACCATAACGCTTCCCTTATCACAGAGGGAAAGGCGTCTTTTGCCTTCCGGGGAAGATGGAGAACGTTTTGTAATTGAGGAGTCAAAATGAATTTCCGGCTTTTAGTCGTTGATGATGAAAAAAACATCCGCGAGGGCCTTGCGGCAGGCCTGGAGATGGACGGCTACGAAGTAGTAACTGCAAGCGACGGCGAAGCAGGCTGGAAGCGTTTTGAAAAAGGCGACATTGACCTTGTAGTTACAGACCTCCGTATGGCGGGTTTAAGCGGCGAAGAACTTCAGCGTAAGATAGACGCCGCGGTCCCCGGCTTTCCGGTTATAATCCTGACAGGCCACGGCACTATAGAAAACGCTGTTGCCGCGATGAGGAGCGGCGCTTTCGATTTCCTTACCAAGCCAGTTAACCTTGACCATCTTTCCATGCTGGTAAAGCGCGCTCTGGAAACCCATGAACTTTCCATAAAACATAAAAACCTGGAAGAAGAGCTGGCAAGGGGCAACCAGTTTAAAACAATGGTAGGGAAAAGCGCGGCAATACGGCAGGTTTTTGACATGATAAGCAGGGCTGCCCCGTCCAGGGCGTCGATCCTTATTACCGGGGAATCCGGGGTGGGGAAGGAATTGGTCGCAGACGCCCTCCACGAGCTTTCGCCCCGCAAGGGCAGGGCACTGGTTAAAGTCCACTGTGCCGCCATCCCCGATACCCTTATTGAAAGCGAGCTTTTTGGCCATGAAAAAGGCGCGTTTACCGGTGCAGTGGGGCGGCGCAGGGGCCGCTTCGAGCTTGCCAACGAAGGGACGCTGTTCCTCGACGAGATTGGGGAAATAGACCAGAATATCCAGATAAAGCTGCTGCGGGTCCTGCAGGAAAGAAAATTTGAAAGGGTCGGCGGCGAAGAAACCATCGAGACGGATGTCCGGATTGTCGCCGCAACCAACAGGGACCTAAGGGCAGAGATAGACAAGGGCGCTTTCCGCGAAGACCTCTTTTTCCGCCTTAATGTTGTCAATATCCATGTCCCCCCTTTGCGCGAACGCAAGGATGATCTTCCGCTGCTTATTAGCGCATTTCTCGCTGAATTTTCCAGGGAGAACGGCAAAAAGATCGATGGTTTTGACGAAAAGGCCCGGACGGCCCTCTATGCGTATAACTGGCCGGGCAATATCCGCGAGCTGCGCAACTGTGTGGAAAGCTCCGTTGTTATGGCAAAGGGGAACGTCATTGCCGAGGCCGACTTGCCCCCCACTGTCCGTGCCCACAGCGACGAAGGCTGGATACGTATACCACTGGGCACAAACATGGATACATGCGAACAGATTATAATCCAGGACACCCTTGGCTTCCTTAAAGGCAATAAAAGCAAGACAGCAGATGTACTTGGCATTGGCAGGAAAACACTCCACCGGAAACTGGATATTACTAACGGCACAGGGCCTTCCTTGGAGAATCCGGCTCGTAATTGAGCGCCCGGATTACCGCCCCTGCTGCAGGCTGCTCCGGATTAATCGCCTTGGCTATCTGTGCCTTTTTTGACTTTTGTGTTAGTATGGCTAAAAATCAGTTATAAGCAGGGGGAACTTTATGGGAATTTCCAGAAAAATTTTTGGTGTCCTTGCCGATGGAAGCGAAGCGGAGCTCTTTACGCTTACCGCAGGCGAACTGCAATTTACCATCACTTCGTTCGGCGCAGCCTGGACATCGCTTGTTATGCCGGGCAGGCACGGCAGGGATGATATACTGCTGGGGTTTTCAACATTGGACGGGTATTTGCATAACCCCCCGCATATGGGGACAACGATAGGCCGTTTTGCGAACAGGGTCGCCAATGCGGCGTTTACCCTTGACGGGAAAAAATATTCATTGTTCATAAACGACAATGGAAACTCCCTGCACGGGGGGCGGCGCGGTTTTGACCGGAAGCTCTGGAAAGCTTTCCCCTTCGAGGATTCCCGTGGGGTTTTTGTACGTTTTGAACTGGATAGCCCCGATGGCGAAGAAGGCTACCCGGGGAACTGCAAAACAGCGGTAACCTATGGCCTTACAGCCGAAAATGAAATAAGCGCCGAATACCTGGCGGAGCTGGACGCTCCATGCCCTGTAAACCTTACCAATCACGCATATTTTAACCTGGCAGGGGAGGGCAAAGGTACCATACTTTCGCACGAGCTCCTCCTTCACTGTTCTTCGTACCTGGAAAGCAGGCCGGATTTAATCCCAACCGGGAAACTGCTCCCTGTAGCGGGCACAGCTTATGATTTTACCAAAGCCAAAGCTGTAAGCGCCGATTTTGCGGCAGCCTGCGGGGGCGACACTGCTGCCATCGGAAAAGGTTACGATGACTGCTTTGTCATAGACGGCGGCGCGGGAGACCTTTCCCGCGGGACATCTGCCGGGGCGCAGGAACTCCGCCCCTGTGCGGAAGTCTATGAAAAGGAAAGCGGCCGGCAGATGAAAATTAAGGCCACCCAGCCCGGTGTGCAGTTTTATTCGGGGAATTTTTTGAACGGGGTCGAAGGAAAAGCCGGGCTCGTATACAGAAAAAATGACGGTTTTTGCCTGGAGACGCAGCATTTCCCCGATTCGCCGAACCAAAGCGGTTTTCCGTCGGCTATTTTTGGCCCAGGGAAACAATACCGTGAGCAAGCAGTTTTTTCTTTCAACTGGTAAGGCGGCGGTAAATAAGGGAAAATGCCCCCAAAAATTTAACTATTTTTTGCTTTTCCCCGCTTGCATTGTTACGGGGCTTCGGATATGATACAAGATGGAGGCTGTTCCAAAACTTCAGTTTTTGGAATAGCTACCTTGGACTTAAAGGAAAAATCGGCTAAAAAGACGATTTTTCCAAAGCTTGTTCCGATACTTACAGAGTTTTGGAACAGGCTCGATGTACAATGTTTTTAATAAGAGGAACCTATGGACATCCAACTTAATGAACTGATCGAAAAAATAAAAAAAGATGGGATTGAATCGGCCCAGGCAGGGGCTTCCAAACTCAGGGCCGATGCCGAGGCAGAGGCAAAAAAAATAATTGATGATGCAAAGCGTGAAGCGGAATCTATCATCGACGCCGGAAAAGCGGATGCGGCGCGGAGCGAAAAAGCAGGCATCGCCGCAGTGGAACAGGCGTCCCGTAACCTAATCCTGGCCTTTAAGGGCGAAATTCAGGGGCTTTTGGATAAACTTGTTGCAGGCGCAGTTGGTTCCTCCTTTTTGCCGGATGTAATCAAGGGGATACTCCCCGATTTAATCAAAAATTGGGCGGTAAAAAATACCGATTCGCTTTCGGTTATACTTTCCGAAGGGGATTTAAAAAAGCTCGATGACTCATTCAAGTCCCAGCTTGCTTCAACCCTTAGGGGCGGTGTGGACATTAAGGCGGGGAAAAGCATCGACGGCGGCTTCCATATTGTGGAAAAAGACGGTTCGGCTTTCTACGACTTTTCGGCAGAAGCTGTTGCCAAACTGCTGTCAGCCTACCTTAACCCTCGACTGGCGGAAACCCTTAAAAGTGCCGCAAAGGGGATCTAGCTTTGGCATCCCGGAACTACTACTATTTCGTTGCTTCACTGCCCTCAATCAGTTACGACGATAAGCCGCCAATCAGTTCCGATGAGTTCCGGGAACAGTGCCTTGCCTTGTTAAAACCGGATGATGCGGCGCTTATCCGCTTTTGCCGCTACGACCCACTTTTGGCTGTCGAGACAACTGCGGCAACCGGCTCTGATTTTATTGACCTCCTAATGGCCCGTGAACGCACGCTAATCCTTAACCTGGCATACCTCCGGGCAGCCGCCCTTAAGCGCCCCTCGCCGGGCGACCCCCCGCACGATGTGCCCCGTGCCGAAGCGGTGGCAAAAGCCGCTTTTGAAATGACGGACCCCTTTGATGCGGCGTTGTATATAGACAGGTCCCGCTGGGGCGCCCTGAACGATATGGTCGGCATTGATCTTTTTGGGGTAAACAATATTTACGCTTTTTTAATGAAGCTCCAATTGCTGGAACGGCGCCAGCTTTTTAACGCCGAAAAAGGTGCAGCTGAATACAGGAATCGTTACGATTCGATATTACATGAATATAACTCCAAGGTTTAAAGAGGATAGATAATGAAAGGAACCAAGGGAAAAGTAGCCGCGGTAAACGGTAACATGGTGGCGGTAAATTTTGACGGCGCCGTAATGATGAACGAAGTGGCATATATCGAAACCGAGGGGAAAAAACTAAAGGGCGAGGTAATCCGCATTAAAGGGAGTACCTGCAGCCTCCAGGTTTTTGAGATGACCCGGGGTATTGTGGTCGGGGACAACGTTGAGTTTTCCGGCGACATGCTTGCCATTGAACTGGGGCCGGGCCTCCTTACCCAGGTGTACGACGGCCTCCAAAACCCCCTTCCCCAGCTTGCGGAAAAATGCGGCTTCTTCCTGGAACGGGGCGTGTACCTGGAGCCGCTCCCGCTCGACAAGGAATGGGATTTTACACCCGCCGCAAAAGTGGGGGACAAACTTGTCCGGGCAGACACAATCGGCACTGTGCCCGAAGGTGTTTTTACCCACCGGATCATGGTCCCCTTTAATATGTACAAAGAATATACAGTAAAGTCGGTAAAGCCTGCCGGGAAATACAAACTTCACGATATCGTGGCGGTTGTGGCGGACGACAAGGGCGAAGAAACCAATATCTGCCTTTCCTTTTACTGGCCGGTCAAACGGGCAATTAACTGCTACGAAGAACGGTACCGCCCCGAAGAGCCGATGGTTACCAAGGTCCGCCTTATCGACACCTTCTTCCCCGTTGCCCGCGGCGGCACATACTGCGTCCCCGGGCCCTTTGGCGCCGGGAAAACCGTTCTCCAGCACCAGACCAGCCAGCATGCCGATGTTGACATCGTTATCGTGGCGGCCTGCGGCGAGCGCGCCGGCGAAGTCGTGGAAGTCCTTAAGGAATTCCCCGAGCTGACCGACCCCAAAACCGGCAAATCGCTTATGGAACGGACAGTCATTATCTGCAACACGTCATCCATGCCGGTAGCCGCCCGCGAGGCGTCGCTTTACACCGCAGTAACCATGGCGGAATACTACCGCCAGATGGGGCTCCACGTCCTCTTGCTGGCAGACTCCACGAGCCGCTGGGCGCAGGCACTGCGCGAAATGTCCGGGCGCCTGGAAGAAATACCCGGCGAGGAAGCGTTCCCCGCATACCTGGAATCGACCATCGCGGGGTTCTACGAAAGGGCCGGCCTTGTTCGGCTTAAAGATGGATCCATCGGCTCTGTTACCATAGGCGGCACGGTAAGCCCAGCCGGTGGCAACTTCGAAGAGCCGGTAACCCAGGCAACGCTTAAAGTCGTCGGCGCTTTCCACGGCCTTTCCCGCGAACGCTCAGACGCGCGCAAATTCCCCGCCATCCACCCCCTGGACTCCTGGTCCAAATACAGGAGCGTTATCCCCCAGGAAAAAGTAAGCTATGCCGCCAGGATCCTTATACGGGGGACCGAAGTGGAACAGATGATGAAGGTAGTGGGCGAGGAAGGAACCAGCATAGAGGATTTTATCACCTACCTTAAAGGCGATTTCCTGGATGCTGTATACCTGCAGCAGAACTCGTTCGACAAGGTTGACCAGGCGGCAAGCATCGAGCGCCAACAGTACATCTTCCAGCACATACTCCGCATTTTGGGGAGCCAGTTCTCTTTCAAAGACAAGGAAGAGGCACGCACCTGGTTTAACGGGCTGCGCCAGAAATTTATTGACTATAACTATTCTGCCTGGGAAAGCCAGGAATTTAAATCGATCGAAGGCGAAATAAAAAGCATGGTCTCCGGCAAATCAGGCGGGCTGGATGCGGCAGCCGAAGCATTAATAGGCCGCTGAGTAAGATTGAAAGAAGGATTGAATCGATGAAAAAGATTTACAGCAAGATAGAGTCGATTACCGGCAACGTTATTACCGTTCACGCTGAAGGTGTCCGTTACGGCGACCTGGCAAAGATCGATACCAGCTTTGGCGCGTCTCTGGCGGAAGTAAACCGCCTTGCCGGCGATATGGTGTCCCTCCAGGTATTTGCCGGGGGCCGCGGCATTTCCACCGGCGACACAATAGAATTCCTGGGGCACCCCATGGAAGTTTCCTTTTCGGAAAACCTCCTTGGCCGCGTCTTTACCGGCTCCGGTTCGCCGCGCGACAACGGCCCCGCGCTGGCGGAGAACCTTATACCCATCGGCGGACCTTCGGTTAACCCCAGCCAGCGCATCATCCCCCGCCGCATGATACGGACCGGCATCCCGATGATCGACCTTTTTAACACCCTGGTCGTTTCCCAGAAGCTGCCTATTTTCTCCATTTCCGGCGAGCCGTACAACCAGCTTCTGGCGCGTATCGCCATGCAGGCAGAGGTTGACGTGATCGTCCTGGGCGGCATGGGCTTAAAATTCGACGATTACCTATACTTTAAAGACACCCTGGAGCAGGGCGGCTCCCTTTCCAAGACGGTTATGTTTGTCCACACGGCGGCAGACCCCACCGTTGAATGCCTTATGATCCCCGATATGAGCCTGGCGGTGGCCGAGCAGTTCGCCCTCCAGAACAAGGACGTGCTGGTGCTCCTAACCGACATGACAAGCTTTTCCGATGCTATGAAGGAAATCGCCATTTCCCAGGAACAGGTGCCCAGTAACAGGGGTTACCCCGGCGACCTCTACAGCCAGCTTGCCTCGCGCTACGAAAAGGCCGTTGACTTTGAGACGGCCGGCTCCATTACCGTTCTTGGCGTTACCACAATGCCCGGCGACGACGTTACCCACCCAGTGCCGGACAACACGGGCTACATTACCGAAGGCCAGTACTACCTACGCGGTGGGCGTATCGAGCCTTTCGGCTCGCTTTCGCGCCTTAAACAGCAGGTAAACGGCAAGACGCGGAAGGATCACCGGGCCCTTATGGACGGCATGATCAAGCTATATTCGGCGTTCAAGGACACGCTGGAAAAGAAATCCATGGGCTTTACCATGAGCGCATGGGACGGCAAGCTCCTTAACTACGGCGAGCGCTTCGAAAAGGAAATGATGGATCTCTCGGTAAATATCCCGCTGGAAAAAGCGCTGGATCTGGGCTGGGAAATTCTGGCAAGCTGTTTCAGAAGCGAAGAAACAGGGCTCCGTTCGGAACTTATAAACGAATTCTGGCCGAAACAATAGGGCGGAATAAAACAAAAAAGGAAAGAAGGAAAAGGAAAACAACAGCGGCTTATGGCAAAGTTAAAGCTCACAAAAAATGAGCAGAAAAAACAAAAAGACAGCCTCAAGATGTTTCAGCGTTACCTGCCCACGCTCATGCTTAAAAAGCAGCAGCTTCAGGCGGAAATCCGTATTGTGGATATTAGGGTTACCGAACTGCGGAACATCAAAGAAAGGACAGATGAAAGTTTTAAAAAATGGATAGCCATATTCGGCGAAGAGGGGGTTTTTACTCCCGGAATAATAAAAATTACCAAGCTGCTGGCAGGCGAAGGGAATATAGCAGGGGTACCCATCCCGATTTTTGAAGGGGCGGAATTTGAGACGGAGCTTTACGACCTTGTGGTAAAACCGCTCTGGCTTGACCTTGCAGTCGATAACATGAAAAAATCACTCCTTTTGGATTTGGAAATGCAGTGCCTGGAAGAGCAGCAGCGCCGCCTCCGTAAAGAGCTGCAAACCACCAGTCAGCGGGTAAACCTTTTTGAGAAAATCAAAATCCCCGAGGCAAAGGCAAATATCAAAAAAATCGGGGTCTATCTGGGCGACCAGCAAACCGCCGCGGTAGTACGGGGCAAAATTTCCAAACGGGGTATGGAGAAGACAGGATAATGGTTGTACCTATGAAAAAAGTGTCCCTCCTCGTGATGGACAAAAACAAGGAAGCTGCCCTCGAAAAAATCCGCGAGCTTGGCGTGGTGCACCTGGAAAAGAAAACCGTTTCTTCCCCGCAGCTGACAAAACTTATGGACCGCCATACCCAACTCGATATTGCATCGGGGGTGCTTACTACATTTACCCCCAAAAAGAAGGAAAAATCAAAGGGGAAAGAAAAAACCGAAGCGGCAAAATTCGACGGGGATCTTGCAGGGCGTGTTGTAGCTCTATCCGACCGCCGTAAGAAACTGCAGGACTATATGTTTAACCATCAGCGTGAAAAAACCCGCTTTGAAAAATGGGGCGAGTTTAACCCCGACGATTTTAAAATACTTTCCGAAAACGGGGTTAATGCATACCTCTACGATGTTACGTTTTCTTCTTACGAAAACAATGTGGGGGATGTGCCAGTTATCGTACTTGGCTCGAACAAGAAAAACAATTCGGTCCAGCTGCTTGCTTTTGACAAAATTCCCAACGAAAACCCTTACCCTTTGCCGGAACGAAAACTCTCTGTAGTAAACGAAAGGAACTCGATCAGAAAAAGGGAAATGGAAGGTATCGAAGCCGAACTGTTTACCCTTTCGACCTTTAAAAAACAGCTGGATACAGAAAAGAAGGCTCTCGCCGGGGAAATTGAATTTGCCACAGCCCATGCCGGCATGGAGCTTATCGACGATAGTTTGGCAGAGGGCCCTGCGGCAGATTTGGCTGTCTCCTGGATTTCCGGCTATGCCCCGGCGCCCGACGTAGGCTCTTTAAAACGGGCAGCCAGCGAGAACGGCTGGGCTTTCTGTGCCGACGACCCGGCAGATGACGATACGGAAATACCAACCAAGCTAAAAAACAATAAATTTACCGAGCTGATTTACCCCCTAACGGGTTTTCTTGAAATGGCCCCAGGATACCGGGAAACGGATATATCAGGCTGGTTCCTCCTGTTTTTTACCCTGTTTTTCGGTATGATATTCGGCGATGCCGCCTACGGGACCATCCTTTTCCTTGTCTCCCTTTTGTGTATCGCGAAGACAGCAAAAAAAGGTACGCCATTAATTTTTAAATTCCTTCTCCTCATGAGTGTCTCCAATCTGCTTTGGGGTGTTTTAACGTGCTCCTGGTTTGGTTTTGACCCAGCCAAAGTTCCGCAGTTTCTGCAAAATATAAGCCTTCCCTTCATCGTTAATACATCCGGGGCGCCGGGATGGCTTGCTTCGTATAACGCGAACAATTTCTGGATACAGGCCGGGCTAATAGCACCGCAGGCAACAATTGAGTCAATGGACAAATCGATAACCATGAACCTCATGCTGTTCTGTTTTACAATAGCCCTTGCGCAGCTCGGTTTAGCCCACTTAAAGGGGATTGCAGCGAATATCAAGTCTTTAAGGGCCCTTGCAGAAATCGGCCAGCTTGGGATGCTGGTTGGGATGTACTTTGTTGTGCTTTCCCTTGTTGTATTCAATACCGGGTTCGGCGGTGTCCAGTTGTGGCAGTACGGTGCACTTGTTGGAGGGTTTGTACTTGTTTTCATCTTTGGTAATTACGAAGGCAGCGTGCTAAAGTCCATTCTTGCAAGCTGTGCAAATATCCTTTCCAATGTACTGGGTATAACCAATGTTTTTTCCGACATTATGTCTTACATCAGGCTGTGGGCGGTAGGGCTAGCCGGGGCTTCGATTGCCAGCACGGTGGTTGGTTTTGCCGGCCCCATGCTAAGTAAAATGGCTTTCTTTATTTTTGGAATAGTGCTCTTTGTGTTTGGGCATGGTTTTAATATGGTACTTAATGTGTTGTCGGTTATGGTTCACGGGGTTCGGCTTAATACGCTGGAGTTTTCTTCCCATATCGGATTAACATGGTCGGGTTTTGCATACAAACCGTTTGCTAAACGGTAGAATTATACAGTGATTTTAACGGAATAGGAGTTTTTTATGGGTTCGAATTTATTGGGATTGATAGGCGCCGGTATTGTAATGGGGATTGCCGCCCTTGGCTCTGCAGTTGGTATAGGTATCGCAGGTTCAGCAACAATTGGTGCGTGGAAGCGCTGTTATAAGGCCAATAAACCTGCGCCCATGACCCTGCTCACCTTTGCAGGGGCGCCCCTTACCCAGACTTTTTACGGGTTTATCCTGATGCAGCAGATGTTAAACTCTGTATCCCCGGAGAACGCCGGGCAGCTGCTGGGCATGGGGATAGGTTCGGGGCTGGCCATGGCTTTTTCTGCCATTGCCCAGGGCCAGGCAGGGGCTGCCGGCGCCGATGCATTAAGCGAAACAGGCAAGGGTTTTGCAAACTATATTGCCGTAGTCGGTATCTGCGAAACGGTTGCGCTGTTTGCCATGGTCCTCTCCATGACAACGTTGGGTTAATTACCGGCCAATTAATGAATTTTGATCAACGAATGGAACGAATTACCACAAATCGGAATTGATTTAGTTACTATTCGTGTTGATTCGCGTAATTCGTTGATTTTTTATTAAGTGCCTGTATTAAAGCCATGAATTCGCAGACACTCAGCATAGGCGGCTTTGACCATGTTAAGGCCGTCCATATAGGGGGCGGCAATCCGGTGGTTATTCAGACCATGTGGAAAGACCGCCTTTCTTTTAATGCCATCCGGGGCGAAGCTGGCAAGAAACTAATTCACCGTATTAAAACAATGGAGGCAATGGGCTGCGGCATACTCCGTTTTGCCGTGCCGTCGCTGGAAGACGCCGAAGTACTGGGTGAGCTGGCGGCGCAGGTTTCTTTACCCTTGTGCGCGGATATTCAATTTGACTATAAAATCGCCCTCCGCTGCCTCGACTTCCCCATTGCAAAATTACGCATCAATCCCGGGAACATTGGCAACAGGGACAAAGTCCGTAAGGTACTGGAGAAAGCCGCCGAAAAAGGAATCCCAATCCGAATTGGAGTCAATGCGGGAAGCCTGCCTGCGCCAACGCGTTCTCTGCGTAATAACATTGACCGGGGTACATCAGTAGCCGAATTGCTGGTCGAGGCGGCCATGATGGAATTGGCAATATTTGACAAATTCGGCTTTAAACATTTCCTGGTCTCAATGAAAGCCTCCTCTGTTGCCGCCACGGTTCAGGCGAACAGGCTTTTTGCGGAACGCAGCAATGTCCCCCTTCATATCGGGGTAACCGAAGCGGGCCCCCTGGTTTCCGGTACGGTTAAAAACACGGCGGCACTCTTGCCGCTCCTAACAGACGGCATTGGCGATACTATCCGCGTCTCGCTTTCCGATACGCCGGAAAATGAAATAATCGCGGGGCGGGAAATTCTTAATGCCGCCCGTGAAATGGCAGGAACGGCAGAAGCCGGAAGCGGGGCAGAGCAAAATGCAAAAGAAAATGCGGGCCGCTTTGGGATCGGTGTTACCATTGTTTCCTGCCCCCGCTGCGGGAGGAACGGCTTTGACACAATAGCTTTTACCGAGCGCTGGAAAACCCGCCTTTACAGCCTCCACAAAAATTGTACCATAGCGATCATGGGCTGCGCCGTTAATGGGCCGGAAGAAGCAAGGCACGCTGATTTGGGTATTACCGGGGCGGGCAACAGCATTATTATTTTCAGGAATGGGAAAATTATTAAAACGTTCCGGGCAAAAAACGATGATGAAATAGACAGGGCTTTTGCGGAAGAGCTGGAAAAAATATTAGAATAACTCCAGTTGTTTTGCAGCATAACCCCGCTGGTAATCAATAATAATATCCTTCATACTCCAGCGCAGGCCAAGGGCGTTGCATTCTTCCGAAAACAAGGTGAAAAGTTTTTTTGCTTTGGGCGATGTGCAACTGTAACGTTCTCCGTAGCGTTTTATATACTTATCTTTGGTTCCGGGGAAATACTCATCGAGTTTTTCATAATAATACTCGCGGTTGCCTGCCCGGAGCGTCATGCCAATGGCGGGGTACACAAAACGGGCGCCGCTTTCTTTGGCTTTGCGGGCAATGCCAAGTATGTTTTCCTCCGAGTCTTCAATAAATGGTAAAATGGGCATCATTAGAACACCTGCGTAAACACCGCTCTCGGCAAGCGTTTTAATTGCCGCAAAGCGTTCACTGGGAAGCGGCGCATGCGGCTCAACCAGGGCAGAGAGTTTATCGTCGGCGGCGGTGATTGTGATTTTGATGATCACCGGGGAATGGGTCTGTATGTCCTTAAATATGGCGGTATCCCTTGTAACAAGATCGCTTTTTGTGGCAACGGCGACGCCGAAGCGGTAAGCGTTCAGGAGTTCCAGAGCATTCCGCGTAAGCTTCAGCTCCTTTTCCCAGGGGTTATACGGGTCGCTCATCGATCCGGTTGCAACTATTCCCCGCCGCCTTTTTTTAAGGATATCATTGCGGATAATGCGCAGGGCGTCCTGCTTGGCCCGGACAGTACCAAAATTTTCTATCTGGTAACAAAGGCTCCGGCTGTCGCAGTATATGCAGCCATGCGAACAGCCCCGGTAAATATTCATATTGTAATCGGCGCCGAACCAGCCGTGGTTTTTTGTTTTTGTTACAATTGTCTTTGCCGGGATATATTCAATACTCATATAATAATTGTACTAAAAAACACCGATACTCTATAGGTAAGAGTATGAACAAAGAACATTGTCTTATTGCCAATTCCCGCTTTTTGCTTGTACTGCTGTGCTGCCTCGCCCTGACCCCTGCTGCCAATTCGCAGCAGCGCAGGGACGACCCATGGTGGATTACCCTGGAACAGGGGAAACGCTGTTTCCGCTCTGGCTCTTATGGCGACGCCCTGCTTTATTTTGAGGATGCCAGGGAGAGCAGAAAAAATTATTATGCGAAAATGGAAAGGGATCTTATCACCGTGCTTTCCCTCCATACGGTACGCAGGCTGGGGGATGACCTTGCCCTTCTGGAAAGGTACATCGAGCGGGAATTCCGGGTAGATGCCAGAGACGCACTTAATGAACTTTATTACCGGGTCCCAAAAGAATCACTGCAAAACTCTTCGAATGCGGCATTGACTGCACTTGGCAGCCTAAAAAACTACCCCGAGGCAGAATATTGGCTGGGGGAAGTTTACCGTATGGAAGGTGAATTTAACATTGCCCTTAGCCAGTATCAAAAAGCCTATGACCAGCGTTCTATGCTGGAAAACCCCGAATTTGGGAGGGAGATCCTTTATAAGATTGCAGGGATAAGGCAGCTGCGCCGCGAATATACGGAAATGTCAAAAATATACGAAGAGATACTTAAAACCGATACCCTATGGAGCCGCGAGTCCTTTAACAGGTCCAATATGCTGCGCAGCCTGGAAACAAATGGGGTAAACCGGTTTCTTGTCCTTTTCCGCCACCATGACCCGTCTGTGGAGAAGGCACACAGGGTAATGGGGTTTTACTATTACAATAACGGCCGCCATGAAAGGTCCGCAGAGAACCTGCTGTTTGCTTTTTTAATTCAAAACACCGTCGTAATCGAATCTCTGCTCCAAACGCAGTACAATTATTCTTTTTCCAGCCTTTCCGGCCTTATGAACGATATAGCAAGGCGGCGGGACCTTCTTGCCTACCTGGACGAGGTTGAATATTTTAAAACCATGTATTTCCTTGCCAATTCCCTGTATGGCATAAACCGCCGTACAGCGGCCCGCGATATCTGGGTCTTTCTGCGTGATAATACAAGCGGGGAATGGCAGGGCAGGGCCTCGTCCCAGCTTGCTAACCCCCGTATGGATCAAATCCCCGAACGTTAGCTGCTTGCAGGTTTGGCCGCCCGCTAGTACAATTACCCCATGAACAAGATTGTCTTAAAAGCAGAAGACCTGGACGGTTTTTTAACAAGCCATGATAAGGAAAATCTTTCCCGGATGGACAGCTTCTTTAACGAAGCCATTGCCCGTTTCAGCATCCTTTCTTCACCCCGGCCAGATGACGAAAAAAAGCGCGAGGAAGACAAGCTCATTAAACTGTACAACGACATGGGCGCTTTTATGCAGGATCTGTGCGGGAAGGAGCAGGGGATACGGGTTTATCCGTTCCTGGCCCCGCAGGAAAGCCACAGCGAGGCGTCCAGGGTAATTGCCAAGCTGCGCGACCTCCGCACAGATAATGAAGAATTTGTCTATTACATACAGCGGGCGTACGAGATGCTCTTTAAGCTGGCGTACGGCGGGGCGCCCGCGTCGAACAAAAATTACCTTTTGGTAGAGACCCCCGTTAATGTGCCGGTGCGGAATTACGCTGTACACAAGATCAACAACATCGACGACAAGATCGAAAACACGGTAATGTGCGTCATGCTGCGGGGTGCGCTGCTACCTTCTATGATTTTTTCCAAAGAAATAGAGGAATACTCATCCCATGGCTATGTAACGCCGTTTGCATTGTTTAAAATAGCCCGCGATGATTCAAAACACGAAAATGACATGGAGTATATACTTGATTTGGACAGGTCGTATTTTAACCTGGAATCGCTAAACGACAAGGATTTAATTTTTGCCGACCCCATGAACGCTACAGGGGGGAGCCTTGTAACGGTAATAAAATTCCTTATAAACGAAGGGATAAAACCAAGGTCCGTTAGTTTTGTAAATGTTATTGCAGCTTTAAAAGGGGCACTCCGCGTTGTACGTGCACTGGACAACTGTACTGTCTATACTTTGTGGATGGACCCGGTGCTGAATGAGCTGGCTTATATACTGCCGGGGCTGGGCGATGCCGGAGACAGAATAAACGGGAGGGATTTGCCGGAGCAGCCGCGGAATATTATTCAGTTAATTGCAGATTACGGCGCCAATATTGCGCAGTTATACAGGAAACAGCTCCGGGAAATCGAAGATACCGTTCTGGGAAAAAGAAAAAAATGAAAAGACTGGCGGCTCCTGTAGTTATTTTGCTTGTTGCAGTTTCCCTTTTATCCTGTATTACATCTGCCTCGGTTGCGGAAGAGTACTATGCCCTTGGGAGCGCTTACCTGGAATTAAAAAAATACCCCGAAGCGGAAAGCTGGTTTAATAAATCCAAATTCCATAAATCAACAAAAACAGCAAGTATTTATAACCTGGGCCGAATTGCCTATGAGACAGGCCGTTATAAGGAAGCCGCATCCTGTTTTGAACAGATTATAAAGTCAGATAACGAAAATATTTCTGCCCTTAAAGCGGCAGCATATACCCATATAAAGCTCGAAGACCTGGAAAAAGCTTCTTTGTATTACGGGATAATCCTGCGCCTGGTGCCGGAAAGCCATGATGACGGGTACAACTACGCTTTGGTTTTAATGGCTATGGGTAAAGCGGAAGAGGCGGAAGCGATCCTGGTAAAGTACAACAATACAGAAAACCCGGATGCACTCCTGGTACTTGCGCGGTCTTTGAGGCAGCAGGGCAGGGCAGAAGCCGCAGACGCTTACAGCGCAAGCCTCTTGAAACGGGAAGATGCGGCAATCCGCGCAGAATATGCTTCCTACCTTGCAGAAAACGGGATGGCGGAAAAAGCGCTCGAAGAATACCGGAATGCTTTGGAAACCGGCAAATTTAGTGCAGAAAAAAAAGAAGAAATCGAAAAAGCAATGGAAGTTCTAGAAGCTGATATTTAATGTTGTTCCAAAGCTCAATAAAAAATTAAACGAATTAAAACGTTCATTCCTCTGGAAGCCTAATTTTGCAAACCCTGTAAGGGCAAGCTTTCCGATAACCCGGACAACAGATTCATGCCCCAGGGTAAAGGAATAAACGCCGAATTCATCTGAATGGTCCAGCACCAATTCAAAAGATTCCCTGAACAACTTTTCATGTTCTGACATCGCCAGATCCGAAACAGAAGGGAATATTTCTGTTCCTGCCAGTTTATTCATCACCAGACTATAAATTGTAAAGAGTAGTGTTTTTTCCCTTGGGATTATCCACATTACGATAAAACTCTCTGTCCATGCGGAACTGCTCCCCCCGGTGTAACTAAAGGTATTCTGAATATCCAGTTCGCCGCCGCCAAAACCATAAAACCTCATTTGCTGTTCCGTCTGGAGTCTCCAGAGCAAGTCTTCGTTGCGTGGGATGGAAAAAGCAGCGGAAAAAGAGCTGCGGAATTCGTCGTTCCGGTAAAATTTAAAAAGTGAATTGGAACCCATCGCACCGAACAGATTGATCGAGGAAAAACCAAGGCCGGCACTGAACGACAGCACATCAAGGGTGGTGTCCATGCGCTGTTCAAGGTTTCTGTCCAGTTGAGTATAAAGGGTAACCGGGACAATCAGCGACAACCAATTATACATTTCCGGAAAGTTCATGGTAAACGCGAGGGATTCGTTAAAGCGGAAATTTTCCGGTTTGCTGCTGTATGCAGCAAGGGTGTTTTCCAGGCCGGATTTTAGTTTGGGGTCAAACAGTGCATATACCGGGACTTCGAGCCAAAGCTTGGAAGCGTTGGAGAAACTTTTCCCGTATTGAATAAAATCGTCCCCCAATGTATTCCCCGCATAATACAGGTTATGGGATATTTCCCGCTGTAAACGCAGCCTGCCCCGGAAGCCGTTAAAGTTAAATGGCGATTCGATCCGTGCAAGTGATTGGGATTTGGTTGTTTCAAACGGCATGGAAACAGAACTTTTCCCTTCAAACAATAAATTCGCCCCAATTGGTTCGAAGTCCAGGGTAAAGTCTGCCTGCCCCCGCATGTCCCGGTTCTGTATGGCCCTGTCTGCAGAACCAGAGCCTTTGTCCGGGACAAGTATGGTCCAGCTTTTTGCCCATGCCCTTGCATAATTGGGCAGCCATTCGTGGATTTTTTCGGTTTTCTCTGTATAATTCAGCGTCCCTTCCAGGGAAAAGCCGGGGTGGCCGTTTGTTTTGCTTTGCAGCCCTGTCTTTGCGTCCCAAAGCCGTGTAAGTTTCTTGTTCTGATAGTCAACAGATGCAGAGATGTTTGCGTATAACGGTGTACTAAGGTTTAGTGAAAATAGATGGTTCATACTTTCATCATCGCCGGCCGGGGCATCATTAAAAATTTCCTTAAACGAGAAAGGGCCAAAAGACCGCCCAAGGCTGTGGCGGGCGCCCCAATAATTAATGTCATTGGAAATTAAAAAGTTCAGGTTCCCGGATAACAGGGCGCCAAAAATTGATATTTCCCCGTAAGACCTGGATTGTAAACCGGCAAATGTCTGGGCGTTGTTTGTAAAGGGGTTTCCCGTTACGGCGCTTTCCAGCGCTGTGTTAAAAACTGCCCCGGAGAATACCGGAAAATCCCCAATGCCCAGCAATACCCCCGGGTGCCGCCAGTCGAAAGAAGCCCCCCCATTGATCCTGTATGACGGGGAAGCTTCTTCCAGGCATATTTCATCGATTGAAAATGAACCGGATTTTAAATCATCAAGGCCTGTAACAAAAACCGCTATATAGCCAGATTGCCCGCCATCGGATAATATGCCAAAATCCCGGCCCGGATGCATTTTTTTTGGGTTATAGTCAATTACAGCCGGGATTTCGTAGCTGCCGTCCATTATTACTTTTTTTTCCAGATACCGGATTTCTACACGGTGCCATTCCAAAGGGTCATAGCCTGTAGGGAAATCACTGCTCTGTATTGTTATTTCCAGGGCACAGTTCCCGGGATAGGATTCCGGCCCGGGGGAAATCAAAAAATGAAATTCGGAACCGGGAGGTAGGATATAATCCCCCGGGAGAATAGCCGACTGGACAGGGCCCTTTAGAAAAAAACTTAAAGCCTGGTAGGAGGGGAGCGGGATATAAGAAGTCCTGCTGTCTGTCCCGGCCGAACCGGTGTTTTTCCATCTTACTTCCAAAACATGGTTCGCAGTATCAATATGAAAGCGTTCTGTTTTATTTTTAGGGAGGCTCGCGTCCAGCCGTTCCAGCACGGTAACAGCGCCGGGTATGCCTGTTTCATCGGTTGCTGCTTTTATAACTCCCGTATCTGCGGTAATTGCACGCCATGATGCTCCCATTATAAAAGGTTTTGCCGCAATCAGCCTGTTTCCCGGGAGCGTTAATGACGGGTCGCAATTTAGTATAATGATCCTCATTTGGGCGGCATTGTGTAACTTGCGCCTCATATCGTCGGTAAAGGCGGCCGACACATGCAGGGTGCCGTTAATCCCGGTGCTGTCGTTCCCCTCTACCCATTTTGATGATGGTTGGCCGAAAAACAGGGGGAATTCCACCATCAGGTTTGGGTTCTCGAAGTTTACAGCATCATTGTCTTTTAGCGCGCCGAACTGGGCTATCACAAGAATATTGTCCAATGCGGCAGGGGCGTTTTCGTAGAACCGTATTGGGATAACAATGCCCCTGGCTTGTTCCAGCAGTTCGCCCTCCCGGCCCAATGGCACCTGGAAGCCTGTCCATTCGCCGGGGCCAAGGGATTCAAAATCGGCAACAAAAACATCGATATTGCTGTCCCTTGCAGGGTACGGGCCTTCGAGAGTTGTTATTACGGGGGCATCCCAGGTAATCTGCTCCAACCCAGAGACGCCAAGCCAATTGTTTCTGCGGTAGTTCCGGTAGATAAGGTCCAGGGGGGCAGAAGCTTTTATTAGATCGTCAATGGAAGAATAGGGGGGGAAAACCGGCGGGATGGGGGGTAAGCCGGCAGGGAAAACCGGGTCGGTTTTTGCAGGGGTTTCCGTAAAAAACCCTGCGTTAAGGGAGAGTGCCAATACAATTTCCGAGCTGCCTTCCATACCGGCAATGCGGTAGAGCCCTGTTGTGTCCGGGTGCTCAAACCCCAGCCCCAACGACAGGGCTGCTTTTATTTTGTCGTAGTCCCAGGAAGCCCTCGCACTCAAGGCGACTGTTCCGGGGCTGGTTGCCCCATCTTCGGAATATGCTTCCCGCGAAATATTCCAGCGCATACCCAGTGCAGCCTCGGCGCTAAAATGGCTTTCCTCCGGTTTGTAAAGGAGCCCCGCACCGGCGGCAAGGCTCCCAAGTCGCCGTTCTTCGCTCCGTTTTAAATAGGTAATGCGGATAACTTCGTTAAAACCTACAGGGCTTGTCAGGGTAACAACCCCGCTCCCCGGATCGAAATTAATCTGAGAATCCAGAATCCCACCGCGGTAAACCTGGACCGAACCTGGGATTACATCTGTCCCAATATTGTACGCCCCGCCATCCCCGTAACTGGTAAATCTAAGGCGGACGTCTGTATATATTGCAGGGGCGCCGGGCAAATAAAGTTCCGGGTAATCCCCGGCAAGAGGCCAGGAGGAAAGGGGGTCCCTTCTTTCGCGCCCGTAGTTTTGGTAGACAATTTCAAAAATGCCGCGGTTTGAATCGTCCCCTGTTATGGCGTACATACTTAGGTCCATCGACAGCGTGTTGGCCGGGAGTACCTCAAACCCGGGAAGTGCTTCCCCGCTGGAACTGCGGATCAGTACGGCGTCTTCCGTTGTGTTCGACGGCGACTGGTACCTGCTTAATCGTTCAAAGGGCGAAAATGCCCCAGGCTCGTAGATAACCAGCGCCGGGACGCCGTCTATGTGGACAATGCCCGGTATCCCGCCGGCCTCGAGTGGCAGGCCAGCCCCCGGGTGCGGGTAATCGGCAAGGGTGATTGTTGGGCTGGGGTCATCGTCAAAATGGTCCTGCACTGCCCTTAAAAAGTTATTTGGCCCGGGGGGGGATGCATAGCTTCCCAACCCGGGTGTCCCTGTTAAACTTACGCCTGTATAGCTTACGGCTACCATCCCTGTATGCCCTCTAACCAATTCCAGGAGGCCGTTTACAGCGCTGGCGGCATACTCGCTGGGTTTTGCCGCCCTCCAGCGAATACCGCCGCCTGGCAGGGGTCCGTTCTTGTCTTCAAAATAAACAACGGGTATCGAAGCAATCCCATAATCGGGGAGCACAAAGGACCTTCCGCGCAAAGGCTTGTCGGGGATGATCGTCGTAAAACTCCTCTCGCGGTTACCGACAAAAAAACGCTCTTCCCTGGCTGCGGCGTCATAACGGATAAGGGCATGGTACGAGATTTTACCTGAACCAAAACGCCCGTAAACACCGAACGAAGAAGGGGAGTCCCCCCCCAGATCCAAATAGGGATAAATGGGGAAATCAAGGCCGGTATTGCCGATGCCCACATATTGTATTGGTTCCCCGGGAAGCCCCTGGTAACCGGCGCGGTAGGTGTTTAAATGGTAATTATCCAGAAAAGACGCTTCCAGGAACCATTTCTGCCATATCCACAGGGACAGGAGCAGATCAGCTTCCTGGGTAAACAGGAGCGGTGTTTCTTTGGTGTCCGGGGCTGTCCCCAAAGGGGAATTGCCCAGCCCCCAGTTGACGCTTAATGCTACTTTCCAGTAACCGCTTATAAAAAGCGAAACATTGGTATCCCAAATATCCATTTTAAAAAGCTGGGAGCTTGCTTCTTCCGTAATTTCCCTGCGGTGTTTTTCTGCGGCAGTCTCGGATTTAAGGAGTGCCCTTTGGCTTTTCCCGCTTGACCCTTCTGCAGGGTTGTCTGCTGGAATTTCCTCCCCGGCAGCAAATAACAGGCCCCCAAAAAAAATCAGCACGGGTAAAATTATTTTTATTGCCGTTAGGCGTTTAAAGCGCTTCATACTTAGCAAGACCACTTTAAAATAATATACTATACTATCGGGGAATATGATTATATCCATGATCCAGCTGATTTTTGAAATACCCGGATCGGTTAGCCTTAAAGACAAGCGGCATATTGTAAAACCGCTGCTGGAAAGGTTAAAAAACCAGTTCCAGCTGAGCGCAGCCGAGGTGGATCTTCAGGATTCCCTTTCATTTGCCCAGGTTGGGGGTGCTTTGGTGTCAAATTCACGGGTTTTCGGGGAATCGGTATTGAACAAAGCCCTGAAAATGATTGAAAATGATTTTGCATTACGTATCCAGGATGTGAAAATTTATTCAGAGGAGTTTTAACGATGTCAGAAAAAATTAATCCTCACCGTCCGCTTGCTGTTTATTTCATTTTACTATTACCGACTTTTTTGGTTTCATGCCTCGGGGTTTCTTCCCATATAGCAATAACCAGTAACGGGTCAGGTACTATACGGCAGGAGTTCCGTATTTCCCAGGAACTTCAAAGCATGGGGAATACCGACGGCACAGAAGGCAGTTTGCCGGTCCCTACCGGGAAAGAGGACATCGAAAGGACTGCCGACCGGATTGCGGGCATCAGCCTTGTGTCTTATTCGCAGCGGCAGGACGAAAAGGACCTTATTATTAATGCCGAATTCTCCTTTGATTCACCGGAAGCGCTTTCTGCATTAATGGAGAATGACGAACAGCAGCTTAAAATTGATTTAAAAAACAAAAAGATACGCCTGCACCTGTCTTCCGGGGACAGCGACAGCGACGCCAATTCATTCAAGAGTATGATGGCCGCTGCTTTTCTTGGCTATAATTTTTCCTTTTCTTTGGCGGTACCCGGGACAGCGAAAGCTGCCTGGTTTGACGAAAACGGGAAAGCTGTCCAGCAGTACCCCGGGACGCTTGTTGTACGGAATAATTCTGTCGAGTATAACATCCCCATGGGGGAACTTATGTTCCTGGAAAAAGCACTAGAGCTGGAAATTAGCTGGTAATGGCACAGGGCGAACGAAGACAGTTAATTTCACTTCCCCTTAAATTTGTTTTTACCGAAGCAGGGGCATCTGCGCTGCTCCGCCAGAATATAAAGATAAATCGCCTAAAAATGGGCGACCAGACAGAAGACTACGGGGTTTTCCTGGATAAAGTTACACCGGATTTTCTCCAGCGCATGATTATGATGAATTACATCTCCAAAATTGAAGTCTCCGGTGTTGAGCCGGTGGAAAGCAGGACAGATATAATAGAACTTTCAAAACTTATTGTATTCAGCATACTGTTCAGGAATTTTGCGGATGTTTCGCTGGAACAGCTTTTGGCGTCGAACCCGGTCAAGCAATGGAACCACTTAAACCCTTCCCTGGTTATAGACGAAAAAACACAATTTAAGGAAGGGCTGCTGCAGTCCTTTATTGAGCAGCACCCGGAAGAATTAAATGATATCCAGAAAGAGCTGCTCGATCCGATCCATAAAAACATCGACAACGATACATCCCTGGAGCAGGAAGAGAAGGACCATAAAAAAGAGATACTGCAGAATATGTTTTCTTCTGTTCACCCGCTGGGGTGGTTTACGCTGCTGAAATTCCGTAAAACGCGCGATTTCCACCTGTTACTGCGGGCAGCACGGCTTTGTTTGGTTGAATCGCTTAAAAAAACAAACCTTGCCGAATATTCTTCGTTAATGCTACTGGAACTTGCTTCGAATATTGTTAATGTAAATATCCAAAAGGAAGCCAAGCAGTTATACGGGTACGAGAACCTTGATGTTAAACAGCTTATCCAGGACCCAAAACTAAGGCTTCCCGTCATAGAATCTTTGCGTAAAAAAAATAACCTTCTGACTTTTTCCTGGAAGCTTGGCGGCACAAGCCTTGCAATAGGGACCAGGGGGCGCTTCCAGGTTGTACTGTATGATCAGGATATTAATTTTGTCGCGACAAGGGAAAGTATGGCCCAGTCAAAATCGGCAGACGTAAAACGCTTTAACCTTTCGGAATTCTATAAAAAACTGCATCAAAGCGGGAGCGACCTGGATCTGGGGATATTTTACCTTTCATTTCTCGACGAGGCATGCAATAATATGGGCATAAGGTTTGAGTCCATGGTCTCGCAGTCTCAATATTCCGGCATGGGGCAAACGATAACCACGTTAACTTTTATTCTGTAGTAAAAGGCAGTCAGGGTAAGATGGGTTTTTCCGGATTTAAAAAATACATTTTTTTTGCTGCCGCACAATTACTGCCGTACTGCCTGTTATGCTGTTCACAGGCATCGCCCGAAATAAGTTATGGCTCGCTGGAGCTTGTGCATTACGAAAACGGCGGCAGGCATGCCGAGCGTTTTACATTTTTTATACTGCCGCATGACGCCGACGGGTTCGAGGATCTGGAAGAACTTTGGCTTTACCATGACTGGGAAGGCCTTTCCTGGCATCTGTCCAGTAAAAACTGGGTCAAAGAAGTTGTCGCAGGCGACACTTGGATTGGGAGCAGGGCAATTGCCATGGCAGACGGGGGCACGCTTCCGCGGGGGCAGTTCCGGGCGGTACTTATAGACAAGGGCGGGAACCGTACAGAGCGGCTTTACAGTTTTGACTTCCCGGTAGAAAGCGCCCTGCCGTTCCCGTCGCTTGCAATAACCGGCGATAATTACACTATTGTATCTGAATATCCGGAACAATACTTTCTTGTATTCGATAACGAAGGGAATTACCTTTCTACAGTAACACCACCTTCGCATAAAGGCGATGTCTCCGCACTGGGTCTGCCTTCCAGGGCGGAATCAATGGCACTATGGGCAAGGCACCCCTCCCAGTCTGTTTCCGCGTTCACCGATATAGTCCCCCTTAGGGACTAGCGTGCCCTTTACAAGAAATGCCGAGTATAAACAACCCGGGAATAAAAAGCTTTGTCCTGCGTTCCGGCAGGATGAGCCGGGCTCAGGAAAAATCCTTCGATTCGGGCGGGGAATATTTAATACCCTATTCCGGTGTATTTACGGATTTTTCCCGCTATTTCGGGAATGACCGGCGGCTGACTGTAGAGATAGGGTTTGGCATGGGGAAGGCAACGGCAGACATTGCAGAGAAGGAAGCCGAAAATAATTATTTGGGGATAGAAGTTTTCAAGGCAGGTGTGGGAAAGCTGCTCTGGGAAATTGAACAGCGCTCACTCTCCAATATACGGATCATTCAGCATGACGCTGTTGAAGTTATTGAAAAAATGGTTAGCCCGTGTTCCGTCTCCGCGTTCCACATTTTTTTCCCCGACCCCTGGCCAAAAAAACGCCACCATAAGCGGAGGCTTATGCAAAAGCCGTTCGCGCAGTTGCTTGCCTCGAGGCTTATGCCAGGCGCTTATGTCTATATGGTTAGCGACTGGGAAGACTATGCGGATCAGGCGCTGGAGGTTTTATCTGCTGTCCCGGGGCTGGAAAACCCGTATAACGGAACTTTTGCCAGGGGCATTTCCTGGCGGCCTGTAACCAAATTCGAAAAAAAAGGGCTTGAAAAAAATCACCCGATACTGGAGATTTACCTGGTAAAGAAACAATGAAAGCGGCAGGACGTGAAAAAGCCCTGGAGCGGCTGATTAAAAAATACCAATACTCTTATTATAACGGCGAAGCAGAGATCAGCGATGCCGAATTTGACCTCCTATGGGATGAGCTGCGTTCCCTGGACCCTAAAAACCGCCTTTTTGAAAAAGTCGGCTCTGACAATACCGACGGGTTCCCCAAAACCAGGCACTTAATACCCATGGGCAGCCAGGAAAAAGCGGCCAACCCGGAGGAGTTCCTTGCCTGGGCCGAAAAAATTCAACAGGGCAGGGATTTTGGCGGGTTCCTTGCCCAGTATAAAATGGATGGGGCAAGCCTTGAGCTCCAGTACGAAAAAGGGAAGCTTTCAAAGGCTGTTACCCGGGGGGACGGTTCAATAGGGGACGAAATCACTTCCAATGCAAGGGAGATGCAGGGCGTAATAATGGAACTGGGGGATGCTTTTTCCGGCGGTATCCGGGGCGAAGTAATTATGACGCACGATGTTTGGGAAAAAAAATACCGGGATAAAGCAAACTGCCGTAACGCAGCCAATGGCCTTATGCGCCGCAAGGACGGGAAAGGCTGCGGGGATCTTTCCCTGATTGCCTATGACGCTTCGGCAAACGGGGACGATGGCTTTTTTTCTGACGAAGCTAAAAAGATCGAGTGGCTCAGGAGCAATGGTTTTACAGTCACAGAATCCATAGAATTTCCCGATGCCCGCCCAATCATTGCTTACCGGGAAAAGGTTGCGCGGCAGAGGGATAAGCTCCCCTTCGACATAGACGGGCTTGTGGTTAAGGATAAAACCACCGACCCTGCCGATCTGCGCCGCGCCCGTCCGGAACGGCAGATTGCCTTTAAGTTTGACCTTGAAACGGCTTTTAGCATACTGCGTGCAGTGGAATGGAGCGAGTCTGGCGCTACGTATACCCCCATAGGGATAATTGACCCGGTAAAACTGGCGGGGACGACAGTGCAGCGGGCAAACCTGAACAACCCGGACATGATCCGCGCTATGGGGCTGGAGATAGGCCGTGCTGTCTCGGTCGTTAAGCGCGGTGAAATTATCCCAAAAATTGAAGGGCTTGCCCCGCCGGGCGCGCTTGGGGAAGGGGAGCTTAACGAAATAAAATTCCCTACGGAATGCACAAGCTGCGGCACGGCTCTTTTTGACGAGGGGTCGCGTTTATTCTGCCCCAATGAACTTTGCCCCAATCGCCTCCATCACCGGCTGGAAAAGTGGGTCTTTACCCTCGAAATCCGCGAGCTGGGGGAGAAGCTGCTGCGGCAATTATTCGACTCGGGCAAAGTTAGAAATATCTCCGATCTCTATTCGTTAACGGCAGATGAACTCGCCCTCTTCGAACGCATGGGCGAAACCTCTGCATCCAAGGTAATCCGCAATATTAGGGCAAAAATTGAACTGCCGCTGCAGCGTTTTATTGCAGGTTTGGATTTGGAAGGGGTGGGCGAGCTGATCATGGAAAGGGCTGTCTCTGCCGGCTTTAATACTTTGCATAAATTAAAAGCTGCCGGGGAACAGGAATTGGCATCGATTTGGGGCATTGGTGGCATTACGGCAAAAACCATAACAGAGGGTATTGCCAATCTGGCTCCGGAAATAAATAAGATACTTGACGCAGGCATTGTCTCCATAGCTATGCCAAAAAGCGAAGAAGAAGAGCCTTTAAGGGGAATGACGTTTTGTTTTACCGGGGAACTAAAAAGCTTAAAGCGGAGCGCTGCAGAGGAAATGGTAAAAGCCCTTGGGGCTTCTGCAAAACCATCGGTGGTTAAGGGCCTCTCTTACCTGGTAACAAACGATGCGGGATCTGGATCTGCCAAAAACAAAAAGGCAGGGGATCTGGGGATCCCGGTCATCGATGAAGATGCGTTTTTAGCCCTGATAGGGCAAGCGGGAAAACCAAAAACAGGGGTACAGGGGGAGCTTTTTTAATCGTTCGGGCCCTCCAATGCCTGGAACTGCTCACGTACCGTGTGGAGCATGTCGAGCTCGCGGGCGATTGTTCTGCCGTAGTTCAGGGTCCCTTTTTCGATAATCCTGAAAGCTTCATCTTCCCAAAATTCTATGCTGCCAAGCCGTTTAAAAAGGAACCGCCTCTCACGGGCTTTCCCCGCCCAGGACAACGCTTCGCCCCAGTAATATTGTGCAATTTCAAAATATTTTTCTGCAATTTCCAGGCTCCGCAGGTTCTCCTCTTTCCAGGGGGCATTATAAAAAAATGCATGGCGCTTGTTGAATTTGTTTGCCAGATAGAGGTACTGCTCAACAATCTTAATATTAATATGCATCATAAAGAGGTAGCAGTATTTTTCGTACTGTTCTTCGGTTTCAATGCGGGCCAGTGCATAAAGGGGGTTGCAAAAGTCGGCTTTTAGGGCCAGTTCCAGCCAGTAGATGTTTTCCAGGGTATCGTCGGGGTATTGCTGGTGATGCACATGGTATAATTTATAGTACTGTTCCTTGTACATAATAATGTAGGCGCCGGCTTCCTGCGGGGTATAGAGGTTTATCGCAGCGGCAAAGAGCATCGCCGTAACAAGGGTTTTTCTGGCCATCACCTATTCATTATCGGCATTTTGCACACAGCGACCCAGATTTCCCGAGCCAATTGGGCAGGGTCCTTATCCCCGTCAAGGCTTAGTACCCTGACGCCGGATTTTTCGTATTCCGGGATTAGCTTAAGGTATGCAGCGCGAACCCTTGTCTGGAATTCCAGGCGTTCGTAAATTTCCTTTTTCCCTTTGCGTTCCTTAATCCGGCTCATGGCCCTGCCGCTGTCAATATCCAGGTAGATTAGCAGTTCGGGGAGCGGGAAGGCTGAATTAAGGGCTTCGGGAAGCTCCGGGCCGCATTCCAGGCCCTGGTAGACAAGGGAGGATGGGGTATAGCGGTCGGAAATTACAAGCTCGTCACGGTTGCAGCGCTCAAGTATGCCCCCCGGGGCATGAAGGTGCTCCCCCCTGTCGGCTGCAAAAAGCCGGGCAATGGTCCCTTTTTCTGCGTTTATTTCTCCATTAAGGATACGCCTGATTAAAAGCCCGACAGGGCCATGTGTGGGTTCGAAGGTAATAAAAAAAGGGGGGTTATTGTACCTTGGTTTTGGTTCAGAGGCCATAAAGGCGGGGGTTTCCCGGGGAGCTTCGTTTTTTAAAGCAGTTTCAAGGAGTTTAACCTGGGTGGTAGTGCCGCTCCCATCGCACCCCTCTATAACGGCAAAGTTTTTTAAGACCATGGCAGCCCCGCAAAAATGGTATACTTTTGTAAAGTATATTTTAAAACCGGGCTGTTGTAAACGGCCTCATTGCCCCGTCTTCCCAACAGGAAGAAAGCTGCAACATTGGCCGATAAAGATAATGGATATTGCTGCCCAAAAAAGTTATGATCGTGTAAAGGGAATTAAGGTGTATACTGCCCGTACCAAGCGGCTGATGCTGATTGAATTATGTATTTTTTTGACTCTTGCAGGAACCACCGCCCTCGCTTTCCGGCCAATTATGGCGCTTATCAACAGGAACATTGATATTGTAAGGGAAAGAATTATTGATCAGGCAGAAACGCTGCTTGAGCGGCCGATCCGTTACGGATCGCTTGGCCCATCTATTTTGGGCTCACTGGAGATACACGATTTAACAGTTGGGGACGGCGATTACCCGCTGCTTTCCCTTAACCGGTTTTTTATTGAATACTCCCTGTGGGATCTATTGCAAAGGAAAGGCCTTGGCGCAGTCCGCTACCTTGTCCTGGAAGGGCCTCAAGTTGTTTACAATGCAGAAAGGGACTCGGGCTTAATCAGCCTTTTTTCCGGCGGCGGGGAGCTTGAACTGCCGCCCGACTGCTTTTTTATTATACGGGATGGCAGTTTCTCTTTTGCCAATAACGGCACGGCACTTTCTGCCGCCGGGATTTCCATCGACGGGGGAATCAGGGGGCATGAGATCAGCCTTAATGGCGTTTGGAAAAACAGCCCCTCGCCGGAGGGGGGGGTAACCCTGGCGGGCAGCATAGACGGGTCTTTTTCCGATGATTTTAGCCGGGGCAGTATTGCCGTAAAACTTGATTCCATAAGCGGGAAAAATTTTACCGTCGGCAAAACCGGCATCCTGCTTTCTTTTTTGGAAGACAGGGTACTTTTTGAGCGGGAAGAAGACAGCCTCCCACTTGCGCTTTCTGCCTCGTATGTACACAAAACAAAAGATTTTTCCGCTTCTTTTTTTGCCGATGGTTTTTCGCCGGGCAGTTTAATTAACTTAAGGGGGCCTCTGGAACGGTTTACACCGGCCCTCTCCGTCGCGGTTTCCGGCGAAGCGGAATTTTCGGCGATGGGGGGAATGCCCGGGGAAGGGGGCGGCAATCCATCGTATTATTTTGCCCTTGCCGGGGAAGCGCCGCAGGGCAGCGGCGGCCCCCTGCGGGGTTTTGACATAAGGGGAGCAGGGGATGGCAAGCGGCTTGAGTTTTCCCGGTTTACGGTAAACGCATTATCCGGTTCTGCATGGTACAGCGGAGATTTGGAACTGGCGCAGTTTTTCCCCCAGGGGCAACTTGTTTTTTCCGGTTTCAGCCTTACCGGGGATACCAGCGTCAATGGGGCACTGTCTTTCCGCCGGACAGGCAGCGGCTTGCTTTTTAATGCCCCGCAGTTGTCCATGGGATCAACTGCCCTAACTTCTTTTGGCGGCGGCGTCTTTAACAAAGATAACGGGGTGGATTACAATGCCGGATTTTACCGGGAAGGCGGGGGCTTTTTTGAAAGCAGGGGGTCCATGCATAGCAAGCCGGGGCAATTTTCCGGCACTGCGGGGCTAATGGATTTTTATGCGGACGACCTCCTTAATATAGCCCGCCCCTTTGTAACACTGGGGCCCCTGCCGGAAACTGTTGCGGAAAAAGTAAAAATAAATACGGCAGTTTCCTTTAACACCGATTTTAAAACCTTTTCCTATAACACAGAAAAGTTCGACATTGCCTATGGGGACGGTTTATCTGTTTCCGCAACTGTTTCCGGTAATGCATCCACCCTGGAGCTGGAGGGCGGGGCAATTAATTGGGAAAAGGGGCAGGCGGCGTTCGGCTTTCGCAGCGATTTTTCCAACCCCGATAATATTAATTTTTTATGCAGCTTTGGCTACAGTAATTTTAGCTACGAATTTGACGGGAGTATCAGGGACAAAAGCATCTTTACCATACAGAGCGGCCGGGAGTTTTCCGCGCAGGCCCGCAATGCCCAGGGGCGCTGGTCGGGGTCCGTTACGGGGGCGGGGATACCTATCCCTTACCGCGGCGGCAGTTCCTATCTAAGCTTTGATACTGCCCTGATATTCCTGAACCCCGCCTCATGGAGCCTTAGCCTTGCCAGTGTCGAAATCCAGACTGCCCAGGGAAGGACGGAACTGTCCGCCAGGGGCCAGGCAAACCAAAACGGCCTTAACCTTGACAGGCTTTACTACGCAGATAATGCCGGCCCCCTTTCCGGCTCCGCTGCTGCTGTCTGGAGCAGTGATTTCTCTTTTATTGACGCATCCCTGTTCCTTATGGATCAAAGGGAGGCGGAAAAACTGGCGGCAGATATTTTTTATGAATCCGGGAACCTGGAATTTCACGGGAACCTTGCAAATTTTAGCGGGGAAAGGATAGACCCGGCGGCAAAAAACCTTAAAATGACCGGAGAATTTTTCGGTGTCTTGTCGGCCGATGGGTATTATATGATTAACCTTTCCCTTAAATCGCTTGCCGGTATGGTGGGAAAAAATAATTTTTCGCTTTCGGGATCGGTTTTGGTTGAACCGGAGAAGCTCCTCCTTTCCCAGCTTGCTATAGGCTATGGGGAAATGCATGGCAATATCCCCTTTGCTATGCTGGACAGGAATGCGGGCCACATGGAAACAGAGGCCCAGGTTTTCGGCATGGTTAACGACAATTTGCTGGGTATGCAATCGCATTTGGCGCTGAATTTTAAACCCATGAAAACATGGTTCGATATCGAAAGCCTTGACGCATTTTCCGGTATTCTTGATATCCCGTATGCCTATATAAACGATCATGAAACCAGCGAGCAATTCAGTTTTGCATTTACCCGTACACCTGTTACAGAAAGCAGCGGGGGGGCAGGGGTCAGCCCGGCAGTCTACCGGTTATTCGGCGGGCCGGAAAATATGCTCAGCGCGGAACTGCGGGAAAGCAGTTTTGGGAACGGGGTTTTTTCCATTTCCCTGGGTAACCCATCCCCTGTACAGGGATCAATCAACGGTATTTTTAACGGGCTAAATATTGACGCTTTGGCATCGGAAGTATATATCGACCTGCAGGAATTTTGGGATATTGCGCCTTTTAAAAAGGGGATTAGTTTTACAGACGGTATTATCACTGGCAGCACACGGATATTCGGTTCAATTCTGGATCCGGAATTTGAAGGGACTGCCTGGGCTTCGGGGGTTACTCTGATGCTGCCGTCTTTTGTGCCTGTGGAAATGGGCCCTGGCTCGGGAATTATTACCCTGGAGAGCAGCGACCTTTCCTTTGGCCCGGTAGATGCCGTCTGCGGGAGTGGCCATGGAATTTTGTATGCGGTACTTTCCCTTGACCATTGGTTTTTAAGTTTCGATATTAATATCGAGGTCGATAAGGATGTCCCCTTTGACCTTAACATAATCGGCGTTATGGCAAAGGGGAATGCGAAGGGCAACCTTAACATTACCCAGGAAGGCTCCGAGCTAATGACCATAACCGGGGACCTGGTTGTATCCGACACAGAATTAACATTGAACACCGATGAAATTTTTGCAGCCATGGACGGGACAAGCAGTATGGAAGGATCGGATGTCGAGGCCGATGTTTTTGTAACTATCTCCAAAAGGCTGGAATTCCTGTGGCCGGATTCCAAAACACCGCTGCTGCGGGCGTATGCGGAATCTGGCGAGGGGCTGCGTATTATGGCCGATACACGCGTCCCCATGTTCGCCATGGACGGCAATGTATCGCTGCGGGGCGGCGAGTTGTACCACCTTACGCGGAGTTTCTATATAAGGGAGGGGCAGCTCCAGTTTAACGGGAATTCGCCGGAATTTAACCCATTGATCAGCGCTAGGGCGGAAATACGCGATAACAGCGATGACGGCCCTGTTACCATCTATATGTTTATGGAAAATGTCCCGCTCAATGATCTTACAAAAACCATGCCCCGGTATGAATCGAGCCCGTCACTGTCCCCTTTGGAAATATACGGCATTTTGGGCCAGGCGCCGCCCATGGAATCTGTCGTGTCATCTGCTTCTTCGGCTGCGCTTAACCCGCTGCTGCAGACGGGCGCCGAATTAATCCTCCAAAGGGTCGTTTTCCGCCCTGTTGAGCAGAGGATAAGGAACCTCCTTGGCCTGGACATGTTCTCCTTCCGGACCCAGATAATCCAAAATGCCGTTTTTGAGACAGTCCGGAACCGCGGCCCGGATGAGCAGCCGGCTACATTTGGTAACTATTTGGACAACACAACTGTTTTTATTGGTAAGTACCTGGGCCCGGACCTTTTTAGCCAGGCAATGCTTTCGTTCCAGTATGACCCGACAAGAAGGGAATTTGCCGGCGGAATGAGGCCGGAACTGGAGTTGGGGCTCGACCTTAGGACGCCGCTTTTTGATATACGCTGGAACCTTGGGCCTTTACACCTGGAAAGCCTTAAAATCAGCGATTTTGTAAGCAATCAGTCCTTTTCCCTTGTCTGGCGCTTGTCCCTTTAACTATTTTGTTGTTTTTAGTATAATGAATAAAGGAGTAACTGTTGGCCCGTTCAATTTTTGCAGCTTTTTTATTGACCATTACTGTTTTTTGCTTTGCCCAGGCTGAACCAGCTGCCCCGGACTGGTACCAGGGCAGGCCAATCCGGGATATACGCTTTGAGGGCCTTGTACATGTAAGGAAGGCGGACCTTGAAGGCGCCATAGATACATACCGGGGGAAACCATTTTCCGACGAACTTTTTATGGAGCTGCAGGGAAGGCTCTACGCCCTTGAATATTTTGAACTGATCACCCCGACTGCCGTCCCTGCCGACCAGGCGGGCAATGAAGTAATCCTTGTATTCAAGGTTGTTGAACGCCCCACCATTTCAAAAATTACCTTTATCGGCAACACGGGGATAAAACGGCGGGACCTCGCCGATGCGATTTCCAGCAAAGTCAATGAAGTAGCCAACAGCATGATAGTCCGCTCCGACGAAACAGTCATACGCAATAAATACCTTGAAAAGGGGTTCCCCGATGTCCAGGTGCGCTCGGAAATGCGCCCGGCAAGGGAAAATATGGTTGAACTTGTTTTCTTTGTAGCCGAGGGGACAAAAGTTGTAATTACCCAGGTCTTTTTCGAGGGCAATACCCTTTTTAACGACAGCACGTTGCGCGGCCAGCTTTCCATGAAAGCAAAAGGCATCGGCCCGGGAAGGACCGGCGCGTACCAGGACGTAAAACTTATTGCAGACAGGGACGCCGTTGCACGATACTACCATGGCAAAGGCTATCTGGATGCAGAGGTAACAGATGTTGTCCAGGATATTGTCAGGGACGAAAAAGGCAATAACAACATGACCATCACCTACCGTATCTACGAGGGGCGGGTGTATAGCTTTAATGGCTTTTCTTTTGAAGGGAATGAAATTTTTTCCGATGAGCAGCTGCAGAAACAAATTCGTTCGGAAATAGGGGCAACGGCCAATGCCATAAGGATAGAGTCGGATTTCCAGAGGGTTGTAAATTTATACCTGGAAGGCGGCTATATCTACAACGACATGCGCCGCGAGGAAATACGGAATTTGGAAGAAGGGACCATAGCCTATAAAATATCAATAATCGAACGGGGCAGGGCCCATATAGAAAATATAATCGTAAGGGGCAACGATAAAACCAAGGAACGTGTAATACTCAGGGAGATCCCCCTGGAACCGGGGGATGTTTACTCCAGTACCAAAGTAATACAGGGGTACGGCAACCTGATGAACCTCCAGTTTTTTTCCAGTGTTTTCCCCGAACCGGTCCCTGGCAGCGAAGAAGGCCTGATGGACCTCATCATCAATGTCGAAGAAGGGCATACCACAGACATTCAGTTCGGCATTACTTTTTCCGGGACTTCGGACCCAAAAGAATTCCCCATTTCCGGCCTAATCCAGTTTACAGACAGGAATTTCCTGGGTACAGGGAACCAGGCACAGGCGGAAGTTAATTTTTCTACTGCCCAGCAAAGCGTCTCGCTATCATATTCACAGCGCTGGCTTAAGGACATCCCGCTTTCGTGGATGGCGGATTTTTCCTTTAGCCATTCCAGGCGCTATACCCCGATGAATAACGGCCCCGGCCCAATTTTTAACGGCGACGAAGAAGGCGCTTTCCCCGACGGGTTCTGGAGCTACGATGATTACCGCGACAGCGGCAAACTGCCGCCCGATGAATTTATGATGGAATACCAGCAGTGGTTTATTTCGCTGGGTTTTTCGACTACCTACCGCTGGCAGACAAAGATCGGGATAGTGGGGGCCGGGGGCGGGCTTCGTACCGGCTTTATAAACAATGCCTATGACGAAATGATGCGCCCCTTCGATCCGGTTATAAGGGAAAGGAACAGGGAATGGACCCCGGTCAATTCAATTTGGGGCCTTGCTTACCTGGATAAACGGGATTTGTACTATGACCCTTCCAAAGGGTATTACGGGAGCCAGCGTTTAGGTTTACACGGTTTTTTTAACGTGGAACTGGAACACTATATACGCAGCGATACCAAAGCAGAAGTGTACTTTACCCTGTTCGATGTTCCCATAAAGGATAAATGGGCGTTCAAGGGCGTCCTGATGCTGCATTCCGGGCTTTCCTTAATCTTCCCCATGTTTGGCAGGGCAAACCCCGTTGTCGAAGACGCAAGCAAGCTCTTTATAGACGGGATGTTTGTTGGGCGCGGCTGGTATGACGCAAGGATGGACAGGGGGTTTGCGCTTTGGGAAAATGTCGCCGAGCTACGTTTCCCTGTTGTGCCCGGCCTTTTGGCACTTGATCTTTTCTTCGATGCAGTAGCGGCAGCTTCTTCCGACGGCGGCTATTCTTCCACCCAGGGCGCAGGTGATTTTTTCAAGAACATGGCAGCCGAGAACTGGCGCTTTAGCTACGGCGGCGGTGTCCGTTTTACCATTGCGCAGTTCCCGTTCCGTTTCCTTTTGGCAAAAAGGTTCGATATTGAACACGGCCATGCAACTCATAAGCCGGGCGGCCTTTTCCATTCTGCCAAAAGGCCCAATTCCGGGCTTGATTTTGTTATCTCCTTCGCTATACCTACAAATTAAGGAGTTTATATGAAGCGTTTTATTTTTTCGGCATTGTTATGCTGGGGGGTTGTTTTTTCCCTTTCCGCACAGGCATCCATTACCCGTTTTGCCGTTGTGGACATGAACCGCATTACAGAAGCTTTTGCCGATCAGCTGCCGGAAATAAAAGTATTTAAGGAAAAGCGGGACAAGATACAGGCAGAGATCGATAAACAGGGCAAAGAGCTGCAGGAGCTGAATGTAAAACTGGCCGAAGCAAAAGAGAGTGGGAACCAAAACCAGATAAGGAACCTGGAAAACCAGATCCGCACAAAGACCCAAAACCTTCAAACATATATTAAAAACAATTTTGCAGAACTGGAAAAAGAGCGTGAAAGGCTTTTAAAAAACGAAGCCCTTATGAACCAGATTCTTCCCATTGTCCGTTCAGTAGCAGAGAGCGAAGGGTACAGCATGGTATTAAGCAGGACAGAAGGGTCGGGGATAATCTGGTACAGCCCTGCAGTTGATATTACCAATAAAGTTATCGAAAAAATCCGTTCCGGCGGCCGCTAGTCAGTTTTATCAGGAAATACCTTGAGCCCTGGCGAAAGCCCAATGCTGGATCAATACAGAAAGATAAAGCAGGAACACCGGGACAGTGTTTTATTTTTCCGGCTGGGCGATTTTTATGAAATGTTCGCAGAAGACGCCCATGAAATTTCCGCCCTTCTGGGGTTAACACTTACTCACCGTGCAGGTATCCCGATGTGCGGCGTCCCGTATCACGCAAGCCAAAACTATATAGCAAGGCTTCTTGCGGCGGGTAAAAAAATAGCTGTTTGCGAGCAGGTATCCCAGCCTGGCAAAGCAAAGCTCATGGAACGCAGGGTTGTCGAAGTTATAACCCCCGGGACAACGGTCGAAGAAAATTTTCTTGTTAAGGGGAATGCCAATTACCTGTCGTCGCTTGCCTCCAGGGGCGATACACTGGCGTTTGCCTATATTGACCTTTCTGCCGGTGATTTTTATGCAACTTCTTTTCCCGCCGGGCGGGGGGCCCATTTCCTTGGACTGGAACTTGAGCGCCTTGAAATACGTGAAATAATTGCCGCCGAATCTGTATTGGAAGAAAACCCCGACCTGGCGCGGCGGCTTAAGGCAAAACCAAATCTGGTAATCAACCGCTGGGCAGACTGGCTTTTTGACAGTGATAAATCTTTTAAGCTGCTCTGTAACCAATTCCGTACTTCCAGCCTTAAGGCTTTTGGCCTGGAAAAAAACTCCCCGGAAACGATCGCTGCGGGGGCTTTGTTGGACTATTTAAATGAAACGGCAAAAAGTATTATTCCCCATGTAAGGTCAATTACGGTATACGGGGATGATGATTATATGGCCATGGACGAAGCGACACAGTGTAACCTGGAACTGGTCCGGAATATACGCGACGGGACAGAAAACTATTCGCTTTTTCAGGTTATTAATGAGACAAAAACTTCTATGGGGAAGCGGCTGTTAAAACGTCGGCTGCTCCACCCGCTAAAGAGCCTAAGGGCGATTCAGAACCGCCTGGAGCTTGTGGAAAAATTTTACCATGATCAGGAAGGGCTTGGTACGCTGCGGAACCTCCTTTCCGGGACACCGGATCTGGAAAGGCTTTCTTCCCGGCTTGCCATGGACAAGGCACACGGGAAGGACCTCCTGGCAATCCGGAATGCCCTGGAAAGCATACAGAAATTCAGAAATACTGTTTTGCAAAAAGCTCCGGGCCTTTTTGAATCGGGCGAAGCAGCCGCTTTTTGCGAAGAAGATTTTAACAGCCTTTCCGGCATCGCTTTATTACTGGAAAGCGCACTCTGCGATAACCCTTCCGTGCTTTTTTCCGAAGGGAACCTTATCCGCGAAGGGTATAATGAAGATTTGGACAGGCTCCATGAACTAAAAAAACACGGGAGGGCAACGCTGGAAGGGTACCTTGAAGAGGAAAAAAGGGACACCGGCATTGCTAACCTAAAACTAAGCTATAACAGGCTTATCGGGTATTATTTTGAAATAGCCAATAAGGATATTGGAAAGGTCCCGGGGCATTTTATCCGCCGCCAGGGGATGTCGACCGGGGAGCGATACAGTACCGGCAGGCTGGCGGAACTGGAATCGGAGATCAACGGCGCTTCCGGCCGCATTGTCGAAATGGAAAAACAGCTTTTTTTTGAAGTACGGGAAAAGGTTAAAGCGGAGCTGGAGAGGATCGCCGCTGCGGCAAAGCTGATAGCGGAACTGGATGTGTGCCAATCACTTGCATGGGCAGCCACCATACGCGGCTGGGTGCGGCCGGAATTGAACAAGGAAGTAAAAACAATTATTGCCGAAGGCCGCCATCCTGTTGTAGAGGCGCAGCTTCCGCGTGGCGAATTTATCCCCAATAATATAAACCTAGAAGCCGGGCCGGAAGGGGAGGGGCTTTTTTTCGCGCTCATTACAGGGCCCAACATGGCGGGGAAATCAACCTACCTCCGCCAGGCGGCGCTCATAACCATAATGGCCCAGATTGGCAGTTTTGTTCCGGTAAGCAGCGCGGTAATAGGCATTACAGACCGTATCTACTGCCGGGTAGGGGCATCTGACAACCTTGCCCGCGGTGAATCAACCTTTCTGGTCGAGATGAACGAAACCGCCCACATACTCCACACAGCTACACAGCACAGCCTGGTGATAATGGACGAAGTAGGCCGGGGCACGGGGACCATGGACGGCCTTGCCATAGCCTGGGCTGTATGCGAAGACATCCTTAACCGGATTAAATGCAGAACGCTTTTTGCCACCCATTTCCACGAGCTGGCCCAGTTGGAACACCCATGTCTTGCAAACCGTTCGATGGAGGTTTTGGAGCAGAACAACAGGATCATCTTTTTGCGGAAACTCAAAGAAGGCCCCAGCGCCGAATCGTACGGCCTTTATGTAGCCGGGCTGGCGGGGCTCCCTGCGGATGTGCTGGCGCGGGCCGGGGTAATACTGGAAATGATCAAACAAAAAGATAAAGCAATGCTGCCAAAAAAATTAACAAAGCCGGTAAAACAGACAGCAGATACCTTACCTGAACCTTCGCTATTTGATTAACTGCCGTTTCTGATATTGGATATTAAATATAACTGTCCAAATTGAGCGATAGACAAATACTATATAGAAAGTTATACGGCACATACCAGGCCTCCTGGCGCTTACCCATTACCCGCCAAATATGCTACACTACACCTGTATGGATTTTCCCGCCTCATATACCGATGCATCAGCCCAGGGTCTTGCCGAAGTCCATGAAACGCCGGCCGGCCGGACTGTAAAGGTAAAGGAATTCGAAGGCCCCCTTGATCTGCTCCTCTTTCTGGTTAAAAAAAACGAAATTAATATCTACGATATACCAATCGCCGAGATCACCGAACAGTATATAAATTACCTTAAATACCTTACAGAGCTTAATCTGGATGAGCTTACCGAATTTCATTCGCTCGCGGCTGCGTTATTGTACATCAAAAGCAGGATGCTGCTCCCTGTGGAAATCGACCTGGATGAAATCGATGACCCCCGCCAGGAGCTGGTGGAGACCCTGATCGAATATCAAAGATATAAAAAACTTGCCGGTTTAATGGAAGAGCGGGGCAAGGAATCGGAATGGGTGATCGAGCGGAAAAAACTCCAAAGGCCGCTGCCTTTTAAAGAAAATGAATTATGGGAAGAACTCGATATCTGGGAACTGGTAAAAACATTTTCCGCTCTCATGAACGGGATTCAGGGCGGGCAGACACTTATCGACCTGTACGAAGAAGTTACGATTAACGAAAAAATTACCCTGCTTGACGAACTGATGGAAACAAACGGCGAATGCAGCTTTACCGACCTGATTGCAAAAAAAGGCTCGCTTATGGATATTATCTGCGCTTTTCTGGCTCTGCTGGAAGTTGTTAAAGCCGGTAAGGTAAATGTTTACCAGAATCGCATGTTCGGCGATATTATGATACGTAAAACCGAAAAAAATGAAGGGGCCAATGACGGATAAATTGAACCTGAAAAAAGAGACAGCATTAATCGAGGCAATCCTCTGCCTGGAGACAGACCCGCTGGACCTGAATGCACTTGCCAGGATTTCCGGCCTTTCAAAGGATGCAGTTAAAAAGGCTGTCGAAAAACTCGGGGAAAAGTACAGCAGCGAGGATTCGGGTGTGGAACTTTCCCATATTGGCGGCGGGGTAATGCTCTCGGCAAAACTGGAATATTGGGATGCCCTTAAACCGTATTACGGTAAAAAAAACGAGGTCCGTTTTTCCAGGGCAACACTGGAAACCCTGTCCATTATTGCCTATTCACAGCCGGTTACCCGCTCCGAGATCGAGTCGATACGAGGGGTACAGGCGGTTGATTCGGTAATCCGCTTCCTGCTGGAGAAGTCGCTTATCCGCGAGGTCGGTAAAAAGGACGTGCCGGGTAAACCGGCGCAATACGGCACTACAAGGGAATTCCTCCGTTTTTTCCGCCTTGAAAGCATTGCCGATTTACCGAAACTCAGCGAAAGCGAGGCTTCCCGCTTTGAACTGGAAAACTGAACCGGAAAGGGGAAGCGCCCCCCCCCAAAGATTGCAGGTTTATTTGGCCCATTCCGGCGTTGCTTCCCGCCGTGCGTCAGAGGCGCTCATCCTGGCGGGCAGGGTAGCTGTCAATGGAAAAACCGTAACCGAGCTTGGGGTTAAGGTGCACGGCAATGACAAAGTGTACCTTGACAATGCGCTTGTCTTGCCGGAAAACCGTATGCATTACCTTGTGCTCAACAAGCCCCCCGGGTTTATTTGCAGTTCAAAAGATCCCCAGGGGCGGCCTTTGGCACTGGAACTCTTGCCGAAAACTATCACAGAACGTTTATACAATGTCGGCCGCCTTGATTATCTTTCATCGGGTCTGGTTTTTTTTACGAACGATGGTTATTTTGCAGCCAGACACAGCCACCCCGGCTCAAAGATAGAAAAAGAATACCTTGTTGAATCTACTGTCCCCATCCCGGATGAAATGATAAATCAATTTCTTGATGGGGTTACCATCGAAGGGGAAAAATACCAGGCTTTGCGCATCGTGCGGCTTGGGAAGAAAAGCCTGCGGATAGTGTTATACGAAGGGAAAAACCGGGAGATACGCAGGGTATTTTCCCATTTCCATTTGCACCCCTCTCTGCTCCGCCGTACCCGTATCGGGCCAATAGAACTTGGTGATTTGGAAGAAGGGAAATGCAGGCCCCTAACGAAAAAAGAGATTACCGGTTTATCGGCTGTAAGGAGGTAATGTTATGGTGATCGCTATTGATGGGCCAGCGGGGACTGGTAAAAGCACAATTGCCAAAATGCTTGCAAAAAACTTGCATGGAAAGGATGGAAAGCCTTTTACCTATATCAATTCCGGCAACCTATACCGCGCTATCACCCTTGGATGCCTTAGGGCGGGGATCCCCCTATCCAATCACGATAAAGTGCTGGAATACGCCGTAGCAGCCCGCCTGGAGTACCTGGAAGGCAAATTATACATGGACGGGGAAATGATAGAATGTTACCTGCATAGTGATGAGGTCGATAAATACGTTTCCCCGTTGTCCGCCATCGTCCCGGTCCGCCATGTCGTTAACGATCATGTTAGGAAAATAGCCGGGGGGCTCAATGCCGTGGTCGAGGGCAGGGATATTACCACGGTTGTTTTTCCCCATGCGGAGTACAGGTTTTACCTGGACGCCTCTATCGGGGAACGTGCGAAACGCCGCTTCCTGCAGGGGACTTCTGCCTTAAGCCTGGAAGAAATCGAAAAATCAATTGCCGAACGTGATTCTATGGATAGAAACAAAGAAGAGGGGAGCCTCTTGATTGGGGATGGGGTTATTTATTTGGATACATCGGTCTTGACCTTAAATGAAGTTTATGACACATTACTAAGCAGACTAAAGTAGCAAGGAAGAACCATGGCTCTAATGGAAGTGGATACGGACACTAATTCCGGCGATGTCCAATCGCAATTACAGGAAGAATATCTTAAATCACTCGAACAGATCGAAGAAGGCCAGTTAATAGACGGCCGTGTTATTCAGGTTACCCCCGAACAGGTATTTATCGATGTGGGGTACAAGTCGGAGGGGAAAATCCCTATATCAGAGTTTACCGAAATCCCCAAAATCGGGGATCAGGTCTCGGTAATACTTGTAACCAAGGAAAACAAGCACGGCGAAGTAATTGTTTCCAAGCAGAAAGCCGATGTTAAGCTGTTCTGGAAAAACCTGCGCCAGGCTTTCCAGGATCATACCCCGGTAGAAGGGATGATCGAAAAACAGGTAAAGGGCGGTTATGACGTTAACCTGGGCGCCCAGGTCCATGCTTTTCTGCCCATCAGCCAGTCTTCTACCCAAAAGGTGGAAAAACCGGAAACCCTAATCGGGTGCAAGTCGAATATGCTTGTCGAGCGGATCTATTCCGACGGCAAAGTTAATATTGTGGTTAACCGCCGGAAGTGCATGGAAGAGGAAGTCAGCCATAAACAGAAGGATTTCTTTGAAAGCACCGCCATCGGCGCCGAAGTTGACGGGATTGTTAAAAGTTTTACCTCGTTTGGCGCCTTTATCGATCTTGGCGGTTTTGACGGCCTCCTGCATATCAACGACATGAGCTGGGGCCATGTAACCAGGCCCAAGGATTTTGTCAGGAAAGGCCAGGAAATAAGGGTCAAGGTAATCCGCATAGACCCGGAAGAAAAAAGAATCAACCTTTCTTTAAAACATTTTTCCGATGACCCCTGGGTCCACTTCGAGGACAAGTACCAGGTAAACAGCATCGTAAAAGGCAAAGTAACCAAACTTGCCGAATTTGGCGCGTTTATCGAACTGGAAGAAGGCATAGAAGGGCTTGCCCATATTTCGGAATTTTCCTGGGTCAAGAAAATACAGTCCCCCGGCGAGCTTCTTTCGATCGGGGACGAAGTTGAATGCATGATACTCGGGTATGACCTCCAGGCCGGCAGGGTTTCCCTTGGCCTTAAACAGGTCTCCGCAAACCCCTGGGCCACCATTCAGGAAAAATTCCCGGTTGGCACAAGGTTAACGCGCAAGGTTGTTAAAATTACCAATGCCGGCGCTTTTATAGAACTGGAAGAGGGGATCGACGGCTTCCTCCATGGCGACGACATTTCCTGGACAAAGAAGATCAAGCACCCCGGGAGCGAGCTGTCGGTGGGGCAGGAACTGGAAGTCATGGTTATCGCCGTTGACAGGAACAGCCGGAACATAAGGCTTGGGATCAAGCAGCTTTCCGAGGACCCCTGGCAGAACTTTGCGGCAGCCTATAAACCGGGTTCCCAGGTGGAAGGGGAAGTATCCACAGTTACCGACTTTGGCGTATTTGTAAAAGTGCCGGGCGGTATAGAAGGGCTTATCCATAAATCCAACCTTGTAGAGAACCGGGAAGAAAGCCCCGAAGACGCCCTTAAACGCTACAGCACTGGCGATAAAATAACAGCGGTGGTACTGGAATTACAGCCGGAAAAACAAAAGGCTTCTTTTTCGATCCGCGATTACCGTAAAAAAGTACAGCGGGATGATATTTCCCGGTACATGGCGGAAGACGAATCCGGGGATTCGACATTTACCCTGGGCGATATATTAAAATCGAAAGGGGCAGCCGAAGCAGGCAGGGACACTGAAGCCGTTAATGAGGCCGAAGCCGGGAAGGCACCTGAAGAAGTGAAAGCGCCCAAAGCCGGGAAAGCTCCAGAAGAAGTGAAAGCGCCCGAAGAAGTGAAAGCACCTGAAGCCGGGAAAGCACCCGAAGAAGTAGAAGATCCCGACGCCGGAAAGGAAGCTGAAGCGGCACAAAAAGAAGAAGAGCCTGCTGCCGAAACAGGGGAAACCCCGCCAGAAAAAGCCGAAGATGGATCCGAAGCCGCTTCTTAAAAGAGGCCTGCCTGTTTAAAATGCAAACGGTTGTAGATTCAGAAGAATTTTTACGTGCATTTTAGGGGGCCAGGGGACCGGGTTGTATGCTGTCAAAAATTGATGCCAAAAAATTCAATACTCTGATAGAGCTCAATTCCCTTATCAATTCGAATAATTCTGATCTTCATTCCCTTTTGTCGCAAATTCTTGATTCAGCCACCACACTTTGCAAGGGCGAAGCTTCAAGCCTGATGCTGGTAAACAAGGAAACCAGGGAGCTGTATTTCGAAGCAGCCACCGGGTCCAGGGGGGCGGAGGCGGCAAAATATACCATTAAACTGGACGAGGGGATTGCCGGCTGGGTAGCTACCCACAATAAATCTATTATCGTAAACAATGTGGAAAGCGACGAGCGGCATTCAAAAAAAATCCCCGATAAAATAGGTTATGCCTCCAAGACAATGATTGCCGCCCCCATGCGGATAGAAGATGAATGTATAGGCGTAATCGAACTGTTAAATAAAAAGGGGAACACAAATTTTTCCCAGGACGATCTTGAGTGGCTTGAGATTTTTGCCAACCAGGCAGCTTTGGCTGTAAGGAACACGCAAAACTTTCAAAAAGTATCAGGAGAAGTCAATCAGCTTCAAAAGGAGCTTTCCCGGAACAAGGGGTACCATACACTTGTCGCAAAAAGCCCTGTTATTCTGGAAAAACTGGATATCATCCAGCGGGTTGCACAGACAGATTCATCGGTGCTTATCCTTGGGGAAAGCGGCGTCGGAAAAGAGCTTTTTGCCGAACGTATTCATTTTTTAAGCGCCCGGAGCGCAGAGCCTTTTGTAAGGATAAATTGCGCAGCATTACCGGAGAACCTTCTGGAAAGTGAGCTTTTCGGCCATGTAAAAGGGGCTTTTACCAGCGCAATTCAAAACCGCCCGGGCCGTTTTGAATTTGCCAACGGGGGGACGGTTTTTCTGGATGAAATCGGCGATATGCCGCTTTCGCTCCAGGCAAAACTCCTCCGTGTCCTGCAGGAAAAGAGTTTTGAAAAAGTTGGGTCAGATGTTTCCCAGACAGTGGACGTACGGATCCTCGCAGCAACAAACCGGGACATCGAAGACATGGTAGAGAAGGGGGAATTCCGCAGCGACCTATACTATCGCATAAATGTGCTTCCCATTTATATCCCGCCGCTAAGGCAGCGGCCGGAAGATATTCCGGAGCTGGCAGAGTACTTCCTTAAAAAATACCAGGAAGAAACAAAAAAGCAGTTTAACGGTTTTTCCGGCGAAGCAATGCAATTTATGCTTTCCTATGCCTGGCCCGGAAATGTACGGGAACTGGAAAACTCCATAGAAAGGGCCTGTGTTATCGGAAAAGGGAACACTATCCAAAAAGACGATTTGTTTATGCGGACAGCCGCCGGTACGATTGGGGCAGAAGGGGAGGGTAGCCGTAATTTAAAAAATGCGGTAAACAGTTTTAAGGTACATTTTATCCAGAAAGTGCTGGAAGAAAGCAACTGGAACCAAACCGAAGCTGCCAGAATTTTGGATATTCAACGGACATATCTTTCGAGGCTGATAAAAGAGTTGTCCATCAAGGAGCATTGAGCATGGCAAATGACAAGACAGAGCAGACAGGGGCCGGAGACAAAATAGCCTTTTTTTTGCATAAGAACCGTAAAATATTTCTTTCCCTGGTAATCATTCTCGTTTCCGGTATTGTTTTTTCTGTAGCTTATTTTACAATCCGCGGCGCGATGGAAAAAAAGGCCATCGCCAAAGTAGAAGATATTGGAAGGCGTATAGCAGAGTCGGGCATTTTATATGGCCCTGCAGATTCCCCGGAAGCAGACTCTTTACTGGAGGAGCTCAACCATTTTGCCCCTACAACATTCGGGTATGCCGCCGCCCGCTCTTTTTCCCTTGCGGCAGATATCTATTTTGCCCGTTCTGATTGGGCCAGGGCAGAAGAGTCCTGGGTTATGGCAGCCAAAAAAGCCCCCAGGATATACCTGGCCCCTGTTGCATTGTTCAATGCCGCCGTTGCTGCGGAAGAGCAGGGGCAGCTGGATGCAGCCCTTGGGTATTTTGGCGAAAGCCTGGAATTTTCCGGGATATACCCGGCAGCGCCCAGGGCCCGGTTTAATATTGGCAGGATCCATGAACAGCGCCATGAAAAAGACAAGGCAAGGGATGCCTACCTGGAGCTGATTGAAAAAAGCCCCGATTCCCCGTGGGCAAACCTTGCCCATAACAGGTTAATTGCCCTTGAAAAAAAATAAAGCGCCGCAGTTTGTAAAAAAGTTTCTGCTTTTTCCATTAACTGCGATGCTTGTTTCCTGCGGCCTGGAAACGTATGTTTATTTCTACCCGGTAACAGACATTTTTACCCCAAGCGGCGGCACAAGCAGGACATCTACAATAACGCTGCCTTCCAGCCAGCCGCCGGAATTTACCAATTATTTGATCTATTACCGGATTTACCTTACAAATTTAAGCAATGCAGAGGTCCCAACTTTTACCGGGGTAACATCGGACATTCTCTATGCAGTGAACCCTCAGCTTGCCAGTCATTATGCTTATCTGGAACAATTTACCCTGGACGATTATACCCCAACCAGCTCAATTGACATGGAATTCAGGAACCGCGGATATTTTGCATTATCGGTGAGCCCTGACGGGATTAATGAAAAGCCGATTGAGCAGGTACTTGATACAATTACAGGAACCCTGCAGATCATGTTTTTTGACGATCCTTACCCATCCTTAACCGATACGTCCAATAATAAATATTATCTGTTCAGGGCAAAAGATTTTACTTCGCAGCCGGGCAGGCGGTTCACAAATCCTGATCAACTGGAAAATTATACCCCGACAAACCTTGTTAATGCCGATGTACAGTTTAAGGCAGATGCCTCGCCGACACCCTATGCCTATGTTTCCATGTACATTGTTGCAAGCGGGTATGACACTTATTATGCGCCTATCTATTCAAGGCCCACCCTTATTGGTATTTTCCCCATACCATAGGCTTTACAAACCCATACCATAGACTGTACACATGGCAAAGAGAACGGAAAAGGCAGCCACATTTTACTGTCCATAATGTGCATTCTGTCTACCAATGTACGTAGAGGGGGTAATGGATTTGGCGGTGTTACGATACGGTTGGCTATGGGTAAAATTTTCCGTATAGCTTAAAGTAATCGGCGGTAGCCCCGGTAACAGGGTCTTTTGCATACATCCCGCTGCGGGTAAGGCCGAAAATATTTTTGCCATTAACAAACGTTTGCCGGAATTGTTTTTCTTCTTTTGCGGGAATGTCTTTATCCTGATAGCGGGAACCCCAAAATAATGAAGCCGGGGAATATTTTTTTGACCCGCCGGGAATTATAAATAATTCTGCACTGGTAATATTAAAACCAGATGGCAATAAGCTGTTTAATATGCCCAAAAACCCATCGCCCATTACCCTTTCATTCAAATCGATACAGGCAATATCCTCAATGCATTCAAGGCCGACGGGGGCCGCCGAGGCAAAATCAATCTTTAGAATGGGGTTAAAACCTTTTGTATACGCAGCATTAAGACCGGACCTGGTAACAGCCGAAGAAAAAACCTCAATAACGCCCAGGTGAGGGATAAAAACGGCAGGGCCGGTTTTGGAAAAAGAGAATAGCATCCGGAATATTTCACAATCACGGGAAGCTGTTTTACGCAATGCCTCCCCCGGCGTTTCACAAATACAATCTGCGGCTGTTTCCACATCAGGGTGTATATTATTGGTTAATATCCGGTAGTCCGGGGTGCATATGCCGCAATTGTGTGTGCAGTTTTGTGTACAGGGCGAAGTAGTTTTACTGTTATTTGAATTGGAGAGTTCATTTAAAAGGAACTGCTCCCCTGCCCTGCTTTTTATAACCGACCATGGGAGGCTTTCGTTTTGGGCCCTTTCGGATGTAAGGGATTTTACAATACAGTCGTTTTCGGCCAGGATTTTTCTCCAGATTGGCGGTTTAAAATAGTCGGACCAGGCATCAAGGCGGCAGCCTTGTTTGTAGGCGCTTTCTGCGAGCAGGCCTGCTGTGTCTGCCCCGCGGGAAAAAACACCTTCGAGGAGGCTCATAAAGGGGTTATGGACAGAAACTTTGTGCCCCCGTGGTTTTAATTTATCCTGTATATAATGGAATTTTGCCCAGGATTCTTCTTCGTCCAGCTGCGCTGACCATTGGTAGGGTGTATGGGGTTTTGGCACAAAAGTGCCCAGGTTAATGTGAAAATTGGAGCCGGTTGCTTTTTGGGCTTCGAGCAAAAAATCAACGATACGCGCTTCTTCGTCCTTGCCCGGTTTTTCGCCTTTTTGGCACAGGGGCAGCCCGACCATAAAGTAAAACTTTATACTCCTATACCCGATTTTTTTTGCTTCCCGGATTATGGTAATTACCTCTTCCAGGGCTACTTGTTTGTTTATGGCAAACTGATCTGCCTGTAAGGGGGTTTCTACCGCAAAGGTAAGCCCGCTTTTTCTTACTTCGGAGACTTTTGCCAAAAGGGGCAGCGAGAAGCCCGATACCCGCAGAGAAGGCAGCTGGAATGAAATATGCCTGCTGCTGTAACGGCTGTTCAACGCGGCAATTAAACTGTTTATGCCGCAATAGTCGCCGGTTGACAGCGAAGAGAGTGAAATTTCCCTGTACCCCCCCTTATTGATAAAGGCTTCTGCTTCTTCCATAACAAAGCTGGCGTTTTTTTGCCGCATGGGGCGGTACCAGATGCCAGCCTGGCAAAACCGGCAGCCATTGGGGCAGCCCCTCATTATTTCGATGGCGCCGTGATGCTGCACTGTCCTGATACTGGAAATGGGGAAAACGGCAGGTTCCTGTGCCTGGCTGCCAAATGCCGGGTATATCGCGCGCTTTACGCCTGTTTTTCCCGGCGCCCAAATATGCGGGTGGGCAATGATCGTTTCCAGTAGATCTGCCCGCCCCGCCCCCTGTTTTTTTTGGGCAAGCAGATCTTTGGCAAGATCAAAAAAACCGGCTTCGGCTTCGCCGATCCAAAAAGCGTCAACAAAAAGGCTGTAAGGTAACGGGTTAGAAACACAGGGGCCCCCCATAATCACAACCGGATCGTCGGGCCCCCGTTCCCCACTGCGCAGGGCAATATGGGCGCTCCCCAGTACGGAAAGCACCCCCGTTACCCCCAGCTCGTAACCAAGGGTAAAAAGCAAAATGTCTGTATCGCAAAGGGCTATGCCTGTATCGAGGCCGTAGAGGGGCAGCCCTTTTTGGAGTAGCAGCTCCTCAAAATCGGGCGCCGGGGCAAAAGCCCGGTCACAGGAAATGTCTTCCATCCTGTTAAGGCTGTTGTAGATGATCCTTAAAGCCTGGTTTGACATACCCAGTTCATAGAGGTCGGGGAATACAATAGCTGTTTTGAAAACCCCTTTTTTTGCATAGATCCCGTATTCACCTCCGGTATAACGCGCCGGTTTTTCTGTATCGAGCAGTGCGGGGCCAATATCTGTTATGGGATTAATATAACGAACCATGCCGCTTAATAACCGTTAGCGGTCAAACCTTCGTACATGAATGCTCATGGCTAAGCCTATCCCAATCATTGCGGAAATCAGGGCCGAACCCCCGTATGACATAAAAAGCAAAGGTATCCCGGTGATAGGCATTATCCCCATTGCCATTCCGGTATTGACTAAAAAATGGAAAGCATACATAGCCGTTAAACCGGCGGCAATATACACGCCAAAAGAATCGGAAGTAGTTGTCATAAGCCGGATAAGGCGCAGGCAAATAAGAAGGAAAAGGGCCATGACGAATAGCCCCCCAAAGAAGCCCCATTCTTCCGTGTAGATCGAAAAAATAAAATCGGTACTCTGTGTGGGAAGGAAACGGTAGTGGCTTTGTGTGCCCTGCAGAAAGCCCTTGCCCCCCAGCCCCCCCGAGCCTATCGCGGTCATCGACTGAATAATGTGCCACCCCGACCCGCGGGGGTCTACGTTTGGATCGAGGAAGACGATTAAGCGCATCATCTGGTATTCGCGGAGCACTTTATGGGCAAAAAAGGAAGTTGCAAGGGAAAGTACCAGCATTGCGGCAAAATAACAGATCCAGTAAAAATACCTTTTTTTGTAGCGGGAATTACCCAAATAGGATATCGCCGCAATCAGGCTGAATACCAATATGCTGACCAGGATAAAGCGGGAGTTCATAAGGATCATGAGTGCAGGGAACTCGCCCCTTAGTATTACCTGCTGCCAGAGCGGGAGGACCGTCATAAGGCTTGTCAATACAACGGCACCCCCAAGAAAAGCCACATAGCGTGTCTCAATACCGCCTATATAGGCCATTACAAGGAGTATCGGGATAAACACCAGCGCGGTCCCCAGGTCCGGCTGTATCATAATTATCATCATTGGCAGGAGTACAATGGCGCTGGCCAAAGCAAAACGGGCTATCCCGTTCCGGCTGTGTTTTGTTGAATCAAGGTAGCGTGCCAAAAAAAGTATGGTACTGATTTTTGCAAATTCTGACGGCTGGACAGAAAAATTTCCAATGCCAAGCCATCTGCCCATGCCAATCCACGATCTTGACCCGCTTACCATACGGCCGAATATGCAGGTATAGATGAGCAGAAGGAGGATAAAAATGTAGATATAAAGCGAAAAATCATATATACGTTTATAGTTTAAAAGGGAGATTACAACGATTGAAACCAGGCCCGCTGCCGCCCAGATTATTTGCCTTGTATATTCTGTCGAGACAAGCTCCCCGGACGAGGTTACCCCGGAGGAATAGATAAACAATATGCCGAACGTTGTCAGGAGTAATGAAGCCAGAAGCAGGGGGAAGTCGATTTCCAGAATATCTTTAATTTTCATGTGCCCTATTCCCGCCGCCCCAGGACCGGCTGAAGGTACTGCCAGCCCAGGGCCATTATTGCTTCTTCGTAGCTTTGGTTTGCAAAGATACCCTGAAAGATAATTGCGGTCGCATAGGGGGACCACCAGTCCCATGGGTTGGAAGCTTCTACAAGCACAGTTACAACAACCTGCTCGTCGGGGTTTACAGAATTATACGGGCCGTAGGCTGTAAACCAGCAGTGCCAGCGGTCGGGGAGCCCTACTTCGGCTGTCCCTGTTTTGCCGGCCATCTCTACGGTCCTGATATTGTCGATCCTGGCTGAACCCTGGGTAACAACCGAACGCATATTGTACCGGACCGTTTCAAAAACCTGCCGCGGGACTTCGTCCTGTATGTTATATAATATTTCCGGTTCAACAACCCGTTCTACCGTACCGGAAACGGGGTCGCGCACTTCTTTTAGTAAATGGGGCTTATAGCCAATGCCGTCGTTTATTACCATAGCCACCATATTTGTCATCTGGAGAGGCGTTACCAGGGTAAACCCCTGGCCGATCGACATGTTCATTGTATCGCCGGCAAGCCACCGTTCGTGGAAACGCCGTTCCTTCCATTGGGGGTAAGGTATAAAGCCTTCGATTTCGCCCGGTAAATCAATACCGGTCAATTCCCCGTACCCAAAGGATCGTGCATACCGGTTTATCCGGTCTACACCGACGTGATCCCTCCCTGCGACCCAAAAATAAATATCGCACGAGACGGCAAGGCCTTCCTGGAGGTTTACCCAGCCGTGGCCCCCCCTGGCCCAGCAGCGCCAGAGCCGCTGGCCGTAGTCTATTGCACCGGTACAGTGTATACGCTGCAGCGGGTTAATCAGGTTTTCGTTGAGCAATGCAGTTGACATAAGTATTTTAAAGGTTGAAGCAGGGGGGTAACTGGACTGGACTGCCCTGTTCAGGAATGGTTTGTTCGGGTTTTGGCTTAATACGGAATACTCTGCCGCCATAGTCTTGCGGTTAAAAAGGTTTGGGTCGTACCATGGGTAAGATACCATGGCGAGTATTTCGCCGTTGGGCTTCATTACCACAACAGCGCCCATCCTCTGCCCCAGGGCTTTTTCCGAGAGGAGCTGGATATTTTTATCAACTGTCAGTACCAGGTTTTTTCCCATGGCCGGGGACTCGCGCTGGATGTCCCGTGAAATATGCCTGCCCCGGACATCTACAGTCCTTGTTTCCAGCCCGTCCCTGCCGCGCAGTATTTCATCGTATTGCCGCTCTATGCCCAGCTTCCCAATAATGTCCCCCTGTTGATACCCTTCGTTGTACAACATGGTAAGTTCTTCCCTGGTAATATTCCCGACGTACCCCATTATGTGGGAAAGGCTGCCGATGTCCCCGTAATTCCTTACCGGTTTTGGCTGCCAGTTAAGGCCGGGCAGTGTGTCAAGGTTTTCTGCCAATGCCGCTACTGTTTCGAACGATACATTGGAAGCAATTTCCAGCGGCTGGTAAAGGCGGTAATACTGGGGCGGGATCTTTTCGTCAACTTCCCGCCTTGGGACCCCCAGGAGCTGGGCAGTCCGTGTAATCAGCCCCTCGATGGCGTTTTCCGGGACTTCCGCCGGGGTAATGGTTACGGCGAAGGTATCGTTGTTTACAACCAGGGGGTCAGAAAAATACCTGTCATAGATTTCGCCGCGGCGTGCAGGGAGTACGGTAGTACGTTTTGCAATATCCAGAGACATACGGCGGTATTCTTCGCCGCTCATTACTTGCATGGTAAAAAGCCTTACAGCGTAGAGGAAAAAGAAGATTATGAGGATCCACCGGAACAACTGCAGCCTTCCCCGGTGGTGTTCGTTGTTGATGGTCGGCTCGGAGATAAAAATTGAAGCCATTAATTTTTTCCGTCAGAAATAAGGAGGGGTTTGAACAGCTTAAGAAAACCAAAAAGGAATGGCGCTAAAAGGGTATTAAGGAGCAGTTCCACCCAAAATACCGGGGTTGTTAATGGCGGGTAAGCAGGCACAATACCGGAAAAAACAAGATGGAGGCCAAATATCAATAAAGCTTTTAGTATCGTCGCGCTTGCACAGAGCAGCATGGGAAGTACCACCTTGTCGAGGAAAAACATACCCCGTAAAAGGCCGCTTAATGCCCCGATTATTGTCCTTACAAGTGTGTAGAGCCCCATGGGGGAAATGGAAAGGAAGTCATAAAAAAGGCCGGAGAAAAACCCGGAAACTTGCCCGCTCATGGTGCCATTAACATAGGCGCAGAAAACCAGAATACCCAGGGAAATATCCGGTACGGCGCCGTAAATGGTCAGCCGGTAAAGTAGCACCGACTGCAAAAGTGCCGCTATGGTGGAAAAAACGACAGCCCAGATACTGTTTTTTACCATTACAGCCCTGCCCCGCCTGTTTCTGCCGCGCCGCGCTGCTCCAGAGCCGAATGAGTATCAATCACAAACACATATTCCAGCCTGGAAAAATCAGCGCTGCTTTCGAGTTCAATTTCTATCGAAGTGTCAGTATCCTGGTAGAGCACGCGGCTAACCCGGCCCAAAAGTATCCCCGAAGGGAAAACACCCCCAAGGCCGCTCGTTATTACCTGCTCGCCGATACTGATTTCGCCGCGGGTCTGGCGGCGTACAAAGCGCAGGAGGAGCGGGGCGTCCGGGCTCCCCTGCCCTTCTACAATGCCTTCGATCCTCGATTCCCCAAGCCGGGAAGAAATATAGGAAGTTGTATCGTATATAGGCATTACAAGGCTTTCAAATTGCGCCGCTTCTACCACTTTTCCGACAAGTACTGTACCGGTCGGCGTCATGTCGCTGGTTTGTGTTTTTTCGTTTTTCTGGAAAGCTATAACCGGCATATTCAGCGCAATACCGTCTTTCCTGCCCTTGTTGATCACGAGGGCGGAAAAAAGGTTGTCCGGGTCGTTCCCAATAATTTCTGCGGCGATGTGGCGGTAAGAAATATCCTGGGCAAAATCAAGCTGCTCCCTTAGCCGGTTGTTCTCCTGCCTGATACCGCCGGCAGTTTTTTCCAGCTGTTCATACCGCGAGATCCGCTCTGCCAGTTCATCGTATTGGGCCTTTAGTATTGCCAGTTCCCGGATGGACAGGATTGTCCCCGAAACAAAGCTTCGAAGCCGGTAGATGCTTGCCCGTAAACCGGAATACATGGTAAGGCCCGATTCCTTTACCGTTATGGAAAAATCCCTGGTGGACAGGAACAGCATGGAAACAGAAATCAGGCAAAGAAGTATAAAAATGTAGGAAGCAGAATTGATGCGTTTCTTTTTTTCGGTTGCTTCCCTTATCATAGTCCCTCTGGTAACCGTTTTTAAAAATCAGCCGTTCAGGCTGTCGTAAATGCTTCGGGTGTTATCCAGGCCCTTGGCATAATCAAAGTATTTCCCGGCGCCAAGCGCAACACAGTCCAGGGGGTGGTCCGCAAGGATTACCGGTACGCCTGTTTCCTTGGAGATAAGTTTGGGCAGGCCTTTTAAAAGCGAGCCGCCGCCAGTCATTACAATGCCGCGTTCTACAATGTCGGCAGCAAGTTCCGGCGGCGTCTGTCCCAGGGTCGCTTTTATTTCATCAATGATCTGGGTGATTGGGTCTTTAAGCGCTTCCCGGACTTCCACGGAGTCTATTTCAAGCCGCCTGGGCAGGCCGGTAATGGCATCGGTCCCCTTAATTTCAACTTTTTCGATTGTCTTGTCCGGCGAAGCGTTACCGATTTCGATTTTAAGCCGTTCCGCCGTCTGTTCGCCAATTATAAGGTTATGGACGCTCCGTACATGTTTAATGATTGCTTCGTCAAATTCGTCCCCGCCAAGCCGTATGGCGTTGGTAACCACCATGCCTCCCAGGGAGATGACGGAAATCTCCGTCGTGCCGCCGCCAATGTCGCAGACCATGTGCCCTGCAGGCTCAAATATGGGGATGTCCGCCCCAATTGCGGCGGCAAGGCTTTCTTCGATGACGCGCACATCACGGGCGCCGGCTTTAAATGCGCTTTCTTCCACGGCGCGCTTTTCCACTTCGGTAATGCAGGAAGGGATGCCTATTACCATCCGGGGCTTGATAAAACGGTAACGGGGGAGGATTTTCGTTATAAAGTAGCGGATCATTTTTTCCGTCGATTCGAGGTCTGCAATTACCCCGTCCCTAAGCGGCCTGATAGCCTGAATATTTCCCGGTGTGCGCAAATACATACGCTTGGCGTCTTCGCCGACGGCAATTACTTTTCTGGTACCCCGCTCAACGGCAACAACCGACGGTTCATTTATGACAATGCCCTTGCCGCGGATAAAAATCAGGGTATTGCAGGTCCCCAAATCAATACCGATATCAGATGACTCAATTCCGAACATAGCCCCTTCCTTATCTCAATTTTCTAAGCTTTCATTATACATTTAGCCGGATTAATGCCGGTGCAAACCCGGGATCGGCGCGAAGCGCCCTGCGCCATGCTGCCCTGGCCCTTGTGGTATCCCCAAGCGATGCATAAATCTCCCCAATCTCGTAAGAAGCTTCCGCGTTTTCGCCGCCAATTTCCAAAACGGCCTCGAAAGCCGAAAGGGCGCCGCCTGTATCCCCTTCCATGGACAGCGCTTTGCCCAAAAGCAGCCGGGCTTTAAGCGTTAACTCCATATCCCGGGAGGATTCAGTACAGCGATGGAGGTATGCTTTCGCAGTTTCCCATTCCTCAAGGCTTATGTACGACTGGGCTATATGCAGAAGCAGCAGATCAGACCCTTCGCCGGAAGCTGGATCAAGCGAAGCTGAAAAAGCCGCTATGCTTCTTTCGTATTCCTTAATTGCTGAATATGAAAGCCCAAGGTATTCGTCAAAATCCGCAGCATTGAATGAAAGGGCTTTTGCCTCTTCCAGGTATTTTACTGCCAGGTCGGCGAAATCGCCGCCTTTCGTGTAATACGCCTTGCCAAGGACATAGCGTATTCGGCCGTCTTTGTCTGCATTTTTAGATAACAAAGCTTTCCTGAGCGAAAGGATGCATTCTTCTGTGTACCTTAATGCTTCTTCATTGTTAATCTGGGCCAATGAGGTTTGATAGGCTGCAAAACCGTTTATGGTAAGGAAAAAGGGGTCCAGGGGTTTTAAGGCGAGTTTTTCCCTGCTTTTGCTGTAGGCTGTTTCCCAATCGCCGTTATCCCAGTATTCCAGCAGATTTTTTTTTTCCCCGGCTTCCTTAATTCTGGACCGGAACACAATTATAAAGATTGTCCCCAGCACTGCCATAACCAAAAAGAGCGCTGCGCCCTGTATAACCTGTTTTTTAAAGGCTTCTGCGCTGATTTCTGACCTGTGTTGGGTTTTTTTCATCGTTAAAACGATTTAATACCATTTGCGGTAAAAAGTCAATTATTGGGCTAAAATATTGCGCCTGGTGGATAAAAAAAGCGATGAACCATAAGCCGGATTCTGTAGAGCCTGGCACTTTTACCTGAGTAAGGTGCCAGGCTGCGGTAACCATCTGTCTTGGATAACCGTTACCGGCTATCTCTGTGCAGTCTACCCACGGTTAACCAGCGGGCCGCTGGCTGTGGATGGTTTTGCCATCCCCCGTTGTTTAACTTTGCTCCCGGTGAGGCTTGCCGTTCCGGCTGCGTTGCCGCAGCCGAGGTGGGCCCTTACCCCGCCCTTTCACCCTTACCTGACCACTTAAAATACCAACGACGTTATTGTTTTCCCCAAAAATCGTTAATATTTTAAGTGGCCAGGCGGTTTGCTTTCTGTTGCGCTGTCTGTCCCGGCCACGTAGCTTTATTTCCGGTATGCAAAACATAACCGGAGTAAGGCTAAGCGGCCAGGCCCGGGTGTTACCCGGCACCGTGCCCTTCGGAGTCCGGACTTTCCTCCCGGCCACCTGCCCACCTAAAATACCAACTGGAGATTACAGTGCAATATTCCCATTAGCATTTTAAGTGGTCAAGCGACCGGGCGGTTGCCTGGTTCATCGCCTATTCTTCAAATTCTATACCGGCGCTTTCCTCGTCCTCTTCTTCTTCATCATAGTCTTCTTCGTCAAGGTCATCAAGATCAGACAGGCTACCGGTATCTTCGCTGTCAAAGAAATCTTCCCCTTCTTCGCCGCTTTCCTCAAAGAACAATATACGCGAGCAGTAGGGGCAAAAGACAATTTCCTCGCCGTTGTGTACAAGGTTCGTAAACTGTATCGGCAGTACCATATGGCAGCCCATGCAGACGCCGCCTTTTATGGCAACGATGCCCCTTCCCATTTTATTCCGTATAATCCGCTCAAATTTAAAAAGCACTTCCGGGTCAAGCCCGTGGTTTAGCTCTTCTTCGTCTTTTTCCAGTTTTCTAATCTGGTCTTTTTTGCCCAAAATATTCGCTTCTATGCCTTTGCGGCGGTCTTCCAGGTCTTTTTCCTGCTGTTCTATCATCGCGGTGTTCTGCTTAATCTGGTCGTCCAGTTCCAGTAATAGTTTTTCTTCGCGCTGAAGGTCTTTCCGGTACTGCTGTTCCCTTTCCGCTGCCTCGCGGATTTCTTTATCAAGCGCTTCATATTCCCGCTGGGTGCTTATTACATCCATGTTTTTTTCGGATTTTTCGCGCATGGCTGCCGCTTCTTCAAGCAGGTTGCGGTATTCGGCTTCGGAGACGCGGCATTTTTCAAATTCAAGGTTTTTGTCAATAAAAGTTTTTTTAAGCCGTGCCAGCAGCTCTTCCTGTGTTACGAGAATTTTGGGGATATCCTCTACTTCATGTTCCAGTTTTATTTTTTCGGATAAAATATCCTGGAGTTTCCTTAGTTTTTCAAATACTTCTTCCATCGCCATATTAGCAAATCCCCCTACTTGAAGCTATTACAAAATGCCAAATTTTGGAATAGCCCTAAAATTTAATGATCCAGATAATCTTTAAGTTTACGGCTTCTCTTTGGATGGCGCAGACGCCGCAGAGCCTTTGCCTCTATCTGCCTTATGCGTTCCCTTGTTACATTAAAGTACAGCCCTACTTCTTCCAGGGTAAGCGAATACCCGTCATCCAGGCCAAAGCGCATTTTTAAAACTTCCTGTTCCCTGGCAGGCAGCGTGGAAAGGACGCCGGAAAGCTGTTCCTGGAGCAGTGTAAATGCAGTTTGGCTGGCGGGGTTTTCGACATCCTTGTCCTCGATAAAATCCCCCAGCAGGGAATCTTCCTCCTCGCCGATGGGCGTTTCCAGGCTTATCGGCTCGCGCGCTACGTTTTTAACCATTTTAACGCGAAGGGCTGTCCATCCAAGCCTTTCGGCAATTTCCTCGTCTGTTGGTTCGCGCCCCATAACCTGCATAAGCTGGCGTGATTCCCGGACGACCTTGTTAATCTGTTCGATCATGTGGACAGGGACGCGGATGGTCCTTGCCTGATCGGATATGGAGCGGGTTATTGCCTGCCTAATCCACCAGGTGGCATATGTAGAAAATTTATAGCCCTTGCGGTATTCGAATTTTTCAACCGCCTTGATAAGCCCTATGTTACCTTCCTGGACAAGGTCAAAGAAATGGAGCCCCCGGTTTGTATATTTTTTGGCAATGGAAACCACAAGGCGCAGGTTAGCTTTTATAAGCTTGTCTTTGGCATTCTTCATCATTACCCGGCCGCGGTTAATTTCCTTCGCCATGCTGTTAATGTTGTCGATCGGTTCCTCAAATTCCGCTTCCATCTGGCGGAGCTTCTTTTCCGTAACCTGGATATGGCGGATTAGCTCTTTAATCTCATCGGACGAGAGGCCAAGCTCTTTCTCCAGGCCCTCTCGTTCGGTTTTTATTGTCAATGCCCTCCCAAGGGATCTAAGCCCCTTTAAAGATGCGACACGCAGGCGCTTTTCGATGCGCTCCTGTTCTTTTTTATAGCGTTTTATTTTTTTTGCAGCCTGGACAAATTTTTCCGAAAAGCTGTAAATTTCTTCCGGGTGGATTTCGCTTTGTACCACCACGTTGAGGATTTTTTTACGTAAAGTTAAAAGCTCTTTGTCTTCGTAAATATCGGCGCCGCGGTTTAAAAGCTGGCGCTTGATTTCCATATAGTTTTTTAGTTCACCACCGGCAACACGCAGGGTATCTTTGTAGAACTGGTTGAGCCTGCGGCGCTCTGTCATATATTCGGTAATTTCTTTTTTGGAAAGCGATAGTTCCCTTGGGTCTTTTTTGGAAAAGGCTTTCTGGGCAATATGGTAAAATTCCGGGATTATCATCCCCGAATTTTTGATTACCCCTTTTATGATGTTTTCGCCTTCCTCCATAAGCTTGGAAAGCTCTACTTCCTGTTCTGCGCTTAAAAGGCTTTCACGGCCAATTTCCCGTAAATAGAGCCGGATTGGGTCGTCTGCAGAGGATTCCTTTTCGTTGTAAACAAGTCGCTTTTTGCCGGAATCTGCTTTATGCGAATCCGCTTCTTCGTCCTCGTCCCCCTGGGTCTCTTCTTCTATAAGCTGGACATTATTTGCTTCCAGGAGTACAAGGACCTGTTCAATCTTGTCGCTGTTCGCAATATGTTCCGGCAAAAAGTCCTGAAGCTCGTCATAGGAGAGTATTTTTTTGTCCTTCGCATATTCCAGAAGCTTGAGCACTGCGGGGTCATTGGAAACATCTACCGCGTTATTATCCGCAGGGGGACGGTTTCCGGCAGTTTTGCCTGCCCTTTTTATTTTGGCCCCGCGGGGCTTTTGAAAAACTGCGGATTTTTCACTCATTCGTTCTCGACCCCTTGTGCGCTTGCTTTTGCCGCTTCGGAACCAGCAGCAGTGCTTAGGCCCTTTAGTCTGATTAGCTCACTGTCATAAAATACTTTTTCGGCAAGTAAATTTTCCTGCCGTAATTGTTCGTTTTGCGGAATTCCATCCGCTGCCGGTTTTCGCAATTCCCGGATAAGCTCCCTTCGTTTCCTTTCCAGAATATTAATTTTCATCCTCGCCATGCCGTCTGCCAGGAGCTTTTCCGGGTTGGAAAAAGAACCAAGTGCTTCCTGCCTTAGAATGAAATCCCGTAAATTTTCGTCCTGTACCCGATCCAAAAGCCCATGGCTGGCGGTTATTTTCCCGTTGCTGTTTCCTGTGCCGGGCCATTGGCTGTCCGGCTCAACCGTTTCCCGGAACCATTCTTCCAGGATAATAAACAGTTCCCTTGCGCCGCCCTCGTCAAAATCTTCCGGCATGAAAGCGGAACGGAGCCCCCTGAACAGGCTCGGGTTAACAAAAACCGTGCCCATTAAAAGCATTTCGAACCCGGCGCGGAAAGGTTTTGCCGGTTTTCCGTCCTGTGCCAGGGCATAGTTACCGACCGTGCCGACGCCTTTTTGGCGATTGTAATCATCCCGGACCGCCCGCCTTTCCACCCTGAATGCATCGGCAATGGCCTCTATAGCCCCTTCCCTTGCCACTTCCGAGTCCAAGGCTTCCAGATAGGGGAACAAAAAAGCAACCGATTGGGAGCTTTCTTTAAGCGCCTTGCTGCGGGAAATCATAAATTCAACATCCAATATACTATTTTTAATACTGTTTTTCAATGCTTCCTGGCCGAATTTTTGTAAAATTTCCGCTGGATCCTTGGGAATTTCCTTTTTTCCCGGAAAATGCAGGGAAATATCCACTATTGCGCAATCAAGGCCGTTCCTGCGGCAGCATAAAACCGCTTTTTGGGCGGCATTGAGCCCAGCTTCATCGTTATCCAGCATTAAGTAGACTTTTTCGGCCCATCTTTTTACTATTTTGGCCTGTTCGTCTGTAAAGGCAGTGCCCAGCGGCGCGATTGCATTGGGGACCCCCCCCTGGTGAAGCGCGAGGACATCCATATACCCTTCTGCAAGGTATACTTCCTTTGTCCGGCGTATTTCGCCCAGCGCAAGGTCCAGGGCAAAAAGCGTGCAGCCTTTTTTGAAAAGGTCGGATTCGGATGAATTGATGTACTTGGGCCCCCCTTCTGTTTCCAGGCTCCGCCCGCCGAACGCTATCGTCTTTCCGTTTTTATCGTTGATAGGGAAAACCAGCCTGTTGGAAAAAAAAGCGCTTTGGGGGTAATGCCGGGAAAAAAGGCCCGATGCAGCAAGGAATTCTTTCGAAAAGCCTTTGTCAGTCAAAAAGCGGTAGAGCCAATACCTGTCCGATGGGGCGAACCCCAGGGAAAATTTTTCGATTGTCCCGCTTTCAATACCCCTGCCAATCAAATACTGTTTTGCCTTTTCGCCTTCGCCGGTTTTTAAAAGGATATGGTTAAAACTGGCCGCTACCCTGCGGTACAGTTCCAGTAGCTCATCTTTCCTGTTGTCTTTGTTATGCCGGCTTTCGCCGCCCTCGTAGATCAGGGGCGCCCCAAAACGTTTGGACATTGCTTCCACTGCTTCGGGGAAAGAGAGTTTGTCCATCTCCATAATAAAATTGATGATCGAGCCGCCCTTATGGCAGCCAAAGCAGTAATATGATTTCTTTTCCGGGTCAACGGTAAAAGACGGCGTTTTTTCGTGATGGAAAGGGCAAAGCCCCCAATAACGGCCGCTCTTTTTTTCCAGGCGCAGGTAGTCGCCTGCAACGGCAAGCGCGTCAATACTGTCTATCACTGCCTCTTTCGAAGCTTCTGTAAACCTGGCCATCCTAGCCTTTTACAAAAAGAGCGCCGGCTTTTATATGAGCGTCCAGGGTTTTGGAAAAATAATGCCGCCCTGCTTTTTCGTCAACAAGGCGGAAAAACAGGTAATCGGTCTCGGCAGGGCGGAAAACCGCATTGAGGGCAGCCCTGCCCGGAAAGGAAATGGGCCCCGGCGGGAGGCCCCTGTTAACATAAGTATTGTAAGGGTCCTTAATTTCAATATCCGCATATAAAAGGACCGACGGGTGCGGCTTCCCCTGTATTTCCGTAATAATATATTCAACAGTCGCGCAGGATTCCAGCGACATATTGATCTTTATCCTGTTGTAAAACACCCCTGCCATGATAGCGGCTTCTTCTTCCACCCGGTATTCCCGCTCCACGATGGAGGCAAGGATTACCGCGTCGTTAAGTTCTTTGGGGCCGAGTTCTGTTGATTCCGGGGCAATCTCGCGTACCCTGTCAAAGAAGGTGTCCGCCATTGTGCGGATCACCCTGTCGGCAGGATAGGCACCGGGGAAAAAATACGTTTCCGGGTACAGGTAGCCTTCCATGGTCGTGCCGGGTATTTGATAGCTCCGTAAAATATTTTGATCCGCGGCGGCATCCAAAAAATCTTCCCCGGAACAAATGCCGGTCCCCCCGATTATTGCCGCCGCTTTTTTTAGCGTTACCCCTTCGGGGATGGTAACCCGGAGCAGGATTTGCCTCCCCTCTACGAGTATGGAACGAATTTCCGTCTGGGAGGACGGCACAGGTATGCGGTAAGTGCCCGTCTTAAGGAATTCTTTTTCATAGCGGGAAAGCAAATCCCAGAACAGCCTGCTGCGTATAAGCCCCGCCTGCTCGAGCCGCCTCCCGACAGCTACTGCGCTTTCCCCTTCCCGGACATCGAAAATCACCGTTGCTGGATCTTCAAGCCTTGCGCCCGCAAGGCTGCCCCGGGAAAGCGGCGGCCCGTCCGGGGCAGAATTAAAATGCATCGCCGCCCAGACAAGCCCAAAGGCCAAAAGCAGGGCGCCGGCAATAAGCGAGCTAAACACTATTAAAATTACACGCAGACTCTTGGGGATAGTTCCCTTCCCATTGGCTTTATGTGCCGGCAATTGCTCCTCCGAAGCTAACTAAAAATCAACAGAGTTTTGGGGACATATTTACATGGCTTTCGATTTCCTCAATAGAAAGATGTTCGTACAGTATTTTTTCTATCCGTACCAGAATATTGCGTTCCCTGGCGCTTAATGTTGTTTCGTTCTTTTTTAGCAGGGGAAACAGGACCATAATTTCCTCCCCGGAAAGCGTAAGGGTCAAAGGCTAATCTCCATCCCTTCCATGGCAAGGTTAATCTCTATCCCCTTTATGCCCATCCGCTCTGTGTACCACCTTGCCGATTGGAGCATATTAAATAATTTACGGTCATCATAGGTTGGGTCGTGGTGGAAAAGGATAAGTTTCTTCATGCCCCAGTTCGCGGCAAAATCCACCGCCAGGGAAAAGGCGCTGTGGCCCCAGTTGTATTTTTCTATTGCTTCCCCAAGCGTGTACTGCGAGTCAAGGACTATGCAGTCTGCGTTCTCAAAATAACCGGTATTTTCCTCTGTTTTTTGGAAATCGCTTGCAGAAAGTTCCGTGTCGGTTGCGAAAATAAAATTTTTGTCCCCTTCGGTTATTTTATAGGAAAAGGAGTCCCCGGGGTGGTTCATTTTTTTATTATGAACGGTAAGGCCGCCAATGGTTACCGCTTGGGTAAATTCCCGGAATTCCTTTTTGGCGCCCATCGACTCCATATGTACCGGGAAATAGGGGCTTGTCATCTGCCCGTGCAGAGCCGTTTCCAGGTTTTTCATCGGGGAGTAAAAATCTATCGAAACAGAGGGGTCGTAGCCCGGGTTAAAAAACGGCAGGCCCTGCAGGTGGTCCCAGTGGAAATGCGAAAAGAAAATATGGTAGTGTTCCCTTTTTGGCTTTTCCTTTCCCATCGCAATGCCGAATTCGCGGAGCCCTGACCCTGCGTCAAATACAATTACATCGTTGATAGAATCGCAGGTAACGCTAACACAGGGGGTATTGCTCCCTACGGTGCCAAAAAGCCACGGAGGCAGCGTTGCCAGGAAACGTTCGCGGTGTTCCGGGGATTTAATGTCGTCCGGGGTTAGCCTTTCCAGGATTGCGGAAATTTTGCTCCGGAACTGGGATGGGAGCTGTGGCGAAGGGATTGACCCCCGGACCCCCCAAAAATGGATCAGCACTATGCCCCCCTCTCCAGGATGGGCTCTGCTTTACGCTTTGCAAGGCACCCCTCTATGTATTCAAGGCAGTGGAGCGTGCCCTTTCCCGTGCCGGGGCAAGTCAGGTTTTTCCAGGCTTCCGGGCTGGAAAGTGTCGATTCCCAGAACGGGAATGTCCTGCATTGAAGGGGCCTTGCCTGATAAATGGAACAGCCGTCCTGCCAGAAAATGCAGTCAAAACCGGGTTTTTCCCTGATCGATAGCTGTTTTTTACCGCCCGGCACCGGGACCCACCGGCAATATTTTTCCACGACATCAGTATACGTTATTTTTAATGCTTCTGCTAGAAGCATAAGGTCATTTTTTGATAAAAAAACATATCCAGGTTCATAACGGCAGCATGAAGAGCACCGGGTACAGGAAAAATTGAGGCCCCCGTCATAGAAGGGTTTTTTTCCGGGTTTAATCACAATAGTACCAAAATACTAGTATCCCGTACATTTGTCTAGGATGCGCTTATGCCTTCCTTACAATGAAGTTTTTTGGCGTTGCAGTATGCAATTTTTCCTGCTATTATGGGCATATATGAGGCAAAAATGACTGAAATTATTGAAACAGATCTGGATTTATGTACAGGCTGCAACAGGTGTGTCAGGGACTGCCCCATGGAAATGGCCAATATCACCTATCAGGATAAAGATGGAAATATTAAGGTCAAGGTAGACAATACCAAATGCATAAGCTGCGGAAGGTGCCTTACCGCATGCCACCATAACGCCAGGCATTACAAAGATGACATTAAGCTTTTCTTAAGCGACTTAAAGGGCGGCGTCCCCATATCGCTCATTGTTGCGCCCTCTGTCAGGACCAATATCCCCGAATATAAAAAATTGTTCAGTTATTTTAAAAAATTGGGGGTAAAACAGATCTATGACGTTTCACTGGGCGCCGACATCTGTATCTGGGGCCATGTCATGCATATCCGGGAAAAAGGCGCCGCCCCCATGATAACCCAGCCATGCCCGGTAATTGTAACCTATTGCCAGATATACCGGCATGATCTACTGCCGCTCCTGTCCCCCATACAAAGCCCTATGGCCTGCGCCGCCCTTTATATGAAGAAGTACAAGGGTATTAACGACAGGATAGCCGCCCTTTCGCCCTGTGTTGCCAAAAAGAATGAATTCCGCGAGACAAATCTGGCGGATTACAATATCACTTTTTCCAGCCTGTCCGAATACCTGGAAAAAAACAACATTGCCCTTCCCGAAGAAAAAACCGAGTTTGACAATATAGAAAGCGGCCTTGGTACCCTGTTCCCCATGCCCGGCGGCCTTAAGGAGAACATAAAGTATTTTTTTGGGGAGGATCTCTATATTTCCAAAGCAGAGGGCTTTGAAGTTTTTGAAAGGTTAAATACTTATTCCGAAACCCAAAAAGAGTTTCTCCCGGAGCTGTATGATGTTTTAAACTGCCACGAAGGCTGCAACGAAGGCCCTGCTTCGCTCCATAACGAGAATATTTTTGAAATCGAAAAGGTAATGGAGGATAAAAAAAGATCCATAATCGAAAACCAAAAGGGCAAGAAAGAGCATTTTGAATCGTTAATAGATTCGTTTAATAAAGAACTGGAGCTTAAAGACTTTATCAGGGAATACCAGATCACTAAAAACGAATTTCCGCAGATCAACGACGATGATATCCTAAATGCATTTACGCTTCTGGGAAAAAACACCGAAGAGCTGCAAAATATTAATTGCGGCGCATGCGGTTCCGACACATGCCACAACATGGCCAGGAAAATTGCCCTTGGCGTAAACATCCCGCTAAATTGCATGGTAAAGAATATGGATTCCGCCAAAGAAGAGCATGTATTAAACATTGGCATGCTGGAGCAGTTTGAAACGATATGGAAGAATGTCGAAAGCGGTATTGCTGTTGTAGATGCCGAAAATTACAAGGTACTTGATGTTAACCCGGCGGCAGAGCGCATGTTTGGCAGTACAAGAGATAATATGCTCGACAGGACCTGCCAAAGTGTTTTTTGCCCTGCAACGGAATGCCGGTGCAGATCCCTGCCGCCGGATCAAGGAATAGGCCGTTCGGAACGTGAATTCAGAAAAATCGACGGGACAGTTATCCCCATCATTAAATCTGTAGCAAGGATTCATTATAAAAACCGCCCTGCATTTCTGGAAAGCTTTACCGATATTTCCTATTTAAGGGAAGCCGAACAACAGAAACATATGCTTGAGATCGCCGAACAGGCAAGCAAGGCAAAGTCTTCGTTTTTGGCAAATATGAGCCACGAAATCCGCACGCCAATGAATGCAATTATCGGCATGACATCGATTGGGATGTCTGCAGAAGAAATTGACCGGAAAAACTATTGCTTCGACAGGATAGATGACGCATCAAAACATCTTCTTGGCATAATAAACGATATTCTTGATATGTCAAAAATAGAAGCAGGAAAATTTGAGCTTTCCCCCACGGAATTCAATTTTGAGAAAATGCTAAAAAGGGTCGTAAATGTAAACAACATACGGGTAACGGAAAAGAAACAGAATTTTACCATCCACATCGACAATAAAATACCAAAGACGCTTTACGGCGACGAACAACGCCTGGCGCAGGTTATAACAAACCTTGTAGGGAACGCGGTTAAATTTACCCCGGAAGGCGGCTTTATACGGATAAAGACAAATTATTTTGGGGAAGAAGACGGACTGTGCATTATAAAAATTTCGGTTACCGATTCGGGGATTGGCATAAGCCCGGAACAGCAAAACAACCTGTTTAAGTCTTTCCAGCAGGCAGAAAGCAGTACTGCCAGGAAATTCGGCGGAACCGGCCTTGGGCTTGCGATTTCCAAAAATATTGTCGAAATGATGGGGGGCGGGATCTGGATAGAATCCGAACTTGGCAAGGGGGCGACTTTTGCTTTTACAATAAAAGCGAAGCGTGTGGAAGATAAACAAAAAGACCTTCCAAACTGGAGCAACGCCCGGTTCCTCGTTGTCGATGACGACCAGGCAACACGGGAATACTTTATAGAGATTATGCAGGGGTTCGGTACTTCCTGCGATACTGCGTCAAGCGGCGAAGAGGCTCTGCGGCTTATTGTCCGCAACGACCCATACGATATTTATTTTGTAGACTGGAGGCTGCCGGGGATCGACGGGATGGAATTAACAGAAACCCTTAAAGCCCAAAAAGCCGGTTCCAAAAAAGCGGCAGTTGTAATGATGTCTGCAGTGGAGTGGAATGTTATTGAGGAAGAAGCAAAAAAAGTTGGTGTCGATAAATTCCTTAATAAGCCTTTATTCCCGTCGGCAATTGCAAATATAATAAACGAATGCCTTGGGATGAACCTGCAGCAGGCAGAGAAGGCGCAGCAGACATCCCTTGACTTTACCGGCTACAGGATACTGCTTGCCGAAGATGTCGATATCAACAGGGAAATACTCTATACGCTGCTCGAACCGACACATCTTGGGATAGACAGTGCCGAAAACGGGATAGAAGCTGTGCGAATGTTTATAGCAGCGCCGGAAAAATACGGGATGATTTTTATGGATGTCCAGATGCCGGAAATGGATGGGCACGAAGCCACAAGGCGTATACGCGCTTTTGAAGCTGAACAGAGGGCTAACGCAAAAAATGTGCCGGAGCACCCAAGCGAGCTTGAGCTTGCGGAGCATTCTCCGCAACAATTGGAACGCCCCAAAGGCATTCCAATAGTCGCCATGACTGCCAATGTCTTCCGCGAGGACATCGAAAAATGCATAGAATCCGGGATGAACGACCATGTGGGTAAGCCGCTTAACCTGGATGAAGTAACCGCAAAACTGGTTAAATATCTGAGGCTTTTTTAAAACTTCAGTTTTTGAAAATGGCTCATCTTCCTAAAAATCAATAATTTCGAAGCTATGTTTTTTCAAATCCGCCATTAATAGTTTATTCCGCAGAATGTTATCTTTGCAAAGCAGGATCTTTAAAGCCTCTGCCGCCTGGATTGATGCGCAAAATGCCGGGGTAAAGGAAAGTACACCGGGGCTGCCGCCTTCGCTGTCCGGCGGGTATAGTTTTGACAAAATAAAATCGCCGGGGAAAACTGTGCAAACCTGGGCGTTCCACCCTTCTACCGCCCCGTGGACAAAAGGTATTTTTAACGCATCGGCTGTCTTTTCCAGAAGCAGCCTTGTTTTTATGTTGTCAAGGGCGTCGATAATTACGTCGTGCCCCCGCAGCAGCCCCACGGCGTTCTCTTCGGTAAGGAAAGTATCGTAAGCTTCGGCAGACATGCCGGGCCTTATTGCATGGAGCCTTTCTTTTGTTTCCAGGGCCTTGCTTTTCCCTAAATTGTTTTCCAGGCAATTAAGCTGGCGGTTCAGGTTTGCTGCGGTAAAAACATCCCCGTCAACCAGCGAAATGTGCCCCAGCCCTGCCCTTGCCAAAAACTCGGCAGCAAAACCGCCAAGGCCGCCGCAGCCTATAATAGCGGCTCTTTTTGTTGCTAAAAGGCCCTGTTCGGTTTGGGTAATGGCGCCTAAATTGCGGGTAAAACGTTCATCCATGCAATTTCCCCAAAACATAGTTTTCTACTTCATGGCGGGTTTTTTCCAGATCGAGTGTTTTGTATTCGCCATTTTCGTAAAGGGTGCGGCCCTGTACCATGCTAAGGCATACATCGCTGCCCCTTGCCGAGTACGCGGCCGCGGCGCAGGGGTCGTTTAATGGGAAAAGGTGCGGGGCGTCCAAATCCAGCATAATAAGGTCGGCGTCAAAGCCGGGGGCAACCCTGCCTGTTTCCGCCCCGCGCCCCTGCCCCGCCGCGCCGTTTACCGTGGCCAGTTTGAGCGCTTCGTAAGCGGGCAGCACCGACGGGTCGCCGGTAAGGTATTTCTGCAGCAGGGCTGCTGTTTTAATCTCCTCGAACATGTCATGGTTGTTGTTGGAGCAGACCCCGTCGGTGCCCAGCGCGACATTAACCCCGCGGGCTGCCATCTTTGTTACCGGCGCAATGCCGGATGACAGCTTAAGGTTACTGACCGGGCAATGGGCGACGGTCGCGCCGTTTTTTGCCAATATGTCCATATCATTTTCTGTAAGCCAGCAGCCGTGGGCGGCGGTTGTTTTCCGGGAAAATACGCCGTATTCGTTCAGAATTCCCGCAGGGGTCTTACCGTATTTTTGTATACATTCATTGTGCTCGGCTTCCGTCTCGCTCAGGTGCAGGTGGATTCGCAGGTTATTTTCGGCTGCAAAAGTGGCGCATTTTTTCCATGCTTCCGGCCCCGATGTGTACTCTGCATGTATCCCGGCGTCAATAATCAGTCTTCCTTCCCCCCTGCCCTTATAGCCAGAAAGCGTTTCCCTAAGCTGCTGTATCCCCCTGTCTTTTTCAAAATCAAATTTTTCCATGTCAAGGCACAGCAGGGCGTTTGTTATGTTTGCCTTAAAGCCGGTTTCCAGTACCGCTTCGGCAATTTGGGGAAGGTGAAAATACATATCGGTGCAGCTTGTTACGCCAAAGCGTATACATTCGGCAATGCCCAGGCGTATGCCCGCGGCGACGCAGCGTGTGTCCAGTTTGCTTTCTGCCGGGAAAATATGATCGAAAAGCCATTCCTTTAAGCAAAAGTCGTCGGCATAGCCGCGGAGCAGCGCCATAGGCAGATGGCTGTGGGAATTGACGAGCCCCGGCATCAAAAGTTTCCGCGAACCGTTTATTACACGGGTGGGCTTCCCCTCCGGGGGTTTTTCGTCCACATAAGAAATTTTTTTTCCTTCAACCCCGACATAGCCGTGTTTTAGGACAGGGCGTTCATCGTTCATGGAGATGACAATAATATCGTTAAATAAAATGTCCATGGGGATAGTGTATAGGCGATAGTGGGTAGTGGATAGTGATTGGAAATCCCAGCCGGTAGTTACTACCCACTAATCACCAATCACTATACACTATTCCCCATGAGTATCATCCGTGACAAATCGCTTGCCCCCTCCGGGCTTGCAAAAATCGCCTGGGTTAGGGATTTTATGCCCGTACTCAGCCAACTGGAAAAAAAGATGGCGGCGGAACAGCCGCTTAAGGGAATAAATGTAGCTGTCAGTGTCCATCTGGAAGCAAAAACCGCGTACCTGGGAATGGTACTGCGCTCTTTGGGCGCGGAAATCACCCTAACGGCATCCAACCCCCTTTCCACGAAAGACGATGTCTGCGCCGCACTGGATAGCATGGGGATGGAAGTGTTCGCGTGGCACGGCGCGACGGCGGGCGAATACCGCGAGCACCAGATAAAGGCGCTGGAATTTTGCCCCCATGTCGTTATCGACGACGGCGGCGACCTTATAAACCTGCTTCACGACGAAGTGCCGGAGTATGCAAAAAACCTTCTGGGGGGCTGCGAGGAAACGACGACAGGGCTCCACCGCCTGCGCTCCCGGCACGGTGCAGGCAGGCTTAAGTACCCCATGTTTGCCGTCAACGACGCCAAATGCAAATACCTTTTTGACAACAGGCACGGCACCGGGCAGTCGGTATGGGACGCCATTATGTTTACAACCAATACTATGGTTTCCGGCCGTACCGTTGTCGTGGCAGGGTACGGTAATTGCGGCTCGGGGATAGCCATGCGGGCCAAGGGACTGGGCGCCAATGTTATTATTACGGAGACCGACTGTTTTAAGGCGCTACAGGCGCTTATGGACGGCTTCCGGGTAATGCCCATGATAGAGGCCGCCAAAGAGGGCGATATTTTTGTTACCGCAACAAGCTGCAAAAAAGTAATTACGACAGAGCATTTTAAACTAATGAAAAATAACGTGCTGCTTGCCAATGCCGGCCATTTCGATGTCGAAGTGGACAGGGCCGCACTGGAAGCAATGTGTGTTAAAAAGGAAAACCGCAAGCCCTTTATAGACGGCTACCATTTAAGTGACGGCACTGTACTGAATTTGATGGCAGAAGGCCGCCTTGTAAATGTCGCTGCCGGTAACGGGCACCCGGCGGACATAATGGATATGAGTTTTGCCGTTCAACTGCTTAGTGTCCTGCATGTGGCAAAAAACGCGAAAGGCTTAAAACCCGCCGTTTACGATATCCCAAAGGAAATCGACAATGAGGTAAGCCGCTTAAAACTGGAATCAATGGGGGTAACCATAGATTCACTCTCGACCGAGCAGCTTGGGTACATGGAAAATATATAGATAGGCTCTGTTTTAACAGAAATTTTAATCCAGTATGGTAATCTCGACACGCCGGTTCAGAGCCCTGCCTTCTTCTGTAGAGTTATCGCCCAGCGGCTTTTCGCCGCCCCATCCCTTATATAAAAAGAGCTCGGCGCTGACCCCCCGCTTTACAAGTTCGTCAACCATCCGCTTTGAACGGAGTATGGAAAGCTCCATTTCCGCCTGGGGGCGGCCAACTGCTGCGGTATGCCCTTCCACAAGGAAAGTTCTTCCCGGTATTTTTTTAAGCGCCTCGGCGATACTGTCCAGCCGGTGGTACTCTTCGGGCAGGAAAGCGTCCGAGTCCGCCACAAACCGTATGTCCTTTACGATAAGTTTTACGCCGCCGGGTACAGGTTCAAATTCAATATTGGATTCCTCTGTCCATTTGGCGCCGTCCTCCCCATTTTTTTCCGTGATGGTTTCAATTACTTCCACTGCGTCAAGCGGGGTTATATCTTCGCCAAACGTCAGGGTAAAACCCCGGAAACGCAGGGTATTGCCATTGGCCCAGGTAAAGGTCTCGTCCAGGGTATCCCGAATCAGCAGGGGAAGGCCATCTGACGCGCGAAGTATAATGTCAACCTGATGGCTCCCCTGGAGCGTCTTAAAGTACCGTTCGTCTGTATATTGTTCCAAAGGGTTACTCTCTGGACCTGCTGTTTCCGCCGGGTCTTTGGGGAAACCGGGAAACCTTGTGGCATACCGGGCGCTGATGCGGTAAACAGCTACGTCACGGTATGTTTCCATCCCGCGGAATTCATATTCAACTACAATGGGTACCCTAACCGGGAAACCTTCGTTAAGCGGGTCCGTTATCCTTACCGCTTTCGCGGTCCATACCTCGCCGGGCAGGATCGGCCCTTCCGGGTATGCGGGAAACCCCCTCGTAGTAGGGAAGCCCCTGTCGTCCCTGGTTTCAATTTCGCCGTTGGGGAACAGGTAAAAACTCACCGGGATAACATCGTCTACCGCACGGGCGGCATGCTGCATATCCCTAAGGGTTTCTTCCAGAATATAAAAATTCCCCTGGTAGAGCCGCGGCCCGGTATTATCCCCGGCGGGGTAAAGGGCCAACCGGACTTCCCGGTGCAGCAGACCAATGTAGCTCCCGTTTTCATACCGCGACCAGTCGGAGCGTTCGGTTACCCTGTAAGCGGCATCATGTGTATTCCTTAAGCTTACCCCCGAATTCCCCTGGGCGCACAAATAGTGCGGGGCGCAAAGGGAAAACAACAACACGATCCATGGCATGAGCTTAAGTATAGCTTAGCTATTGGGTTTTTTCCATGCAGGCAGGCTGGGGCTGTCCAGGAAGTTTTTTTACTTTTCGGAAATCGCCGCTGCCAGCGGCGTTTTTTGATTTAGCCCGGTTTTTTTGTATATTCTATACATGAAAGATAAAGTAACGCAAATTATAGACCGGGAAACAACATTGCTCGGCGATCTGGCCAGGAACCTGCAGATACAGGCAGACAGCATACAAAACAGGAACCTGGAAGCCCTTAAGCAGGATATTTCCGGGCTGTCCAGGATCCTTTGCCAATTGGGCGTTGAAAATACGGGCGAAGGCTTTTAGATCTGCACTATGTATTTCCACCAGAAAAGACATCGATGCCTGGGAAAGTATTTTTAATGCGCATTGACATTGTGTATACAATGTAATATACTCCTGAAAAAGGAGAAAGCAATGCCAGCAGCCAATATTAATATCCGCACAGACAGTGAATTAAAAACAAACGCTCAATCGGTTCTTGCAGAATTAGGCCTCGATATGTCAACAGCTATAAATATTTTTCTTAAGCAAATCGTTAATAGGCAGGCAATTCCATTTGAAATAAAAAAAGCAGATAAAAAAACTGCAAAGCTTGGAGGATGGGAAGGAAAACTAACTATGGCTGTTGATTTTAATGAACCGATGGAGGAGTTTCAGGAGTATTCGGATAAATGAAGTATCTCCTGGATACTCATGTTGTTTTGTGGATTGATGAAAATTCACCATTATTGTCGGATAGGGCAAAAAAGGTGATTCTTGATGAAGATACAGAGAAGTTTATTAGTATTGCATCTGCCTGGGGGGTTGCAATTAAACTTGGGAACAAGAAGCTGCAACTTGACGGCGGATATTTTGTACCATAAACTATTAATTATTAAGGAGGGGTATCAGGATGAAAAGGCTTAGTTTCGGGTTCATAACCCTTTTCGCAGGTATCCTGCTGCTGTCCATAAGCTGCAACAACACGACAAACGGCGGAGGGACAGAAACAGTTGTCAATGGCGCGAACCTGGCTGCAAAACTGTCGTGGCTTACCGGCAACGCGCAAAGAGATACAGCCTATCTGCTGGAAATTAAGCAGGGGGAAAGCATTGCTGCACAGAGCCTTTCATATGGGGGAAGAACCGGTATTTCCATACGGCTTAAAGGCATTGGCGGCGAGCGTGTGATCAGCCTAACCGGGACAGGCTCGCTCTTTACAATCGATTCAGGCGTCACCCTGATACTCGACTCCAACATCACTCTAAAGGGTATTACCGGCAATACAGCTTCCCTGCTTCGCGTAAGCCCGGGTGGTAAGCTTGTTATTAATACAGCCTCGAAAATTACGGGAAATTCTTTTAGCATCTCCGGTGTCAAAGGCGGCGGGGTATATGTTGATGGCGGGACCGTTACTATGAACGGCGGCGAAATATCTTTTAATAATTGTTTGAACGGCGGTGGGGTATATGTAGCAAACGGGGCTTTTACCATGAACGGCGGGGCAATCTCCGAGAATAATGCCGATTACAGTGGTGCCGGGGTGCTTGTAGATTCTAATGCAGTATTTACCATGAGCGGCGGAAAAATCACCGATAACAGGTCTGACGGCGGCGGCGGTGTGGCTGTTGGTGCCAGTGCAATCTTTATCATGATCGGTGGTGAAATATCCGGCAATACAGCTTCTTTTGCAGGCGGTGCCGGAGTGGCTTTGGGCCCCGGGACTTTTGCCATGAACGGCGGAAAAATCTCCGGTAACATCACAGACCACAGCGGCGGCGGTGTGAATTTGAGCAGCGGGAACTTCATCATGAGCGGGGGAGCAATAACCGGGAATGAAGCAGCCGAAGGCGGCGGGATAGCACTAAAAGGTGAATCAAGCAGCAAGGGGAACTTTACCATGAGCGGCTCTGCGGTAATCTCCGGTAATACTGCCCACTATACCGGCGGCGGGGTGTATATGGTTTCAGATGTTGCTTTTACCATGAACAGCGGGGAAATCTCCGGCAATACCACCGGCTACAGCGGCGGCGGGGTATATGTTTTTGGTGCTAATGCAACCTTTACTATGCTTAGCGGGGCAATCTCCGGCAATACTTCAGACGACGTTGCCGGCGGGTTATATATGAGCAGCGCAGGAACTTTCCGCATCGTTAATGGGACAATATATGGCACTAATGAGTCTAATGAGGCTCTTAGAAATAAAGTTACAGGCTCAGGGGCAGCAATGTTTAATGACGGAGATTCCCAATACGGCACATTTAGCGGCAGTACCTGGAACCCCAATGGGGGCTTCCCGGGCATGAATAGTACTATTGACAATACAATAAAGGTGGTGAACGGCTTCCTGCAATAGCGCCGGGAAAAAACCGCCAACAATGAGAGCTTTACCGCTTAAAAAACTTTTTTTTCTGCGGCTGCTTTTACCCGGTGCCGGGTTATTTCCTCTATCAAGCCGTAATCAATTGGCTTGTCCAGGGGGAAATGTATTGACCCTTTGGTGGTTGTGTAGCCTTTTAGCTTTTGCCCCAAAGGCAGGCGGGAGATCTCCCCGGGGAATACCCCTATATGGCGTTTAAATACGGCAAAGTGTATCAGGTTTTCACCCTGCCAGAAAGTTGGCATATTCCATGATATTTTCTCGATGGCTAAGGGGGCTGCTTTCTTAATTGTTTTGCGGATATTTTTCAGGCGGGCGCGCACATCTTCCGGCTGGGTTAAAATATAATCATCAATAGTCATAAGCTGTTACTCGTTTTTACTGCTGTCGAATCCTCCACTCCCCACATTTTTAATGTATTTTCAATCTAAGTTGCTGTAAAAAATAGCCAGCATACTTTTACATATACTGGCCGGGTTGGGGAGTGGAGGATTCGGGGTTACGGTCGCAAACGTCCTGTTTGCTCCCTCCACCCCCGCCTGCGCGTTTCCCGGTACGTCCTGTACCGGCACAAGTTGTCAAGGCTATCGCCTTGGCAATTGTTACAGAAACGCTTCGTTTCGAATCCTCCACTCCCCAGCATAGCTTTCGTATGGTAGATTCAGGAGGCAATAGTTAAAAAAAGCCGGTAAAGATTAACTTTATCGGCTGTACTGGGGAGTGGAGGATTCGAACCTTCGAAGGCTGAGCCAACAGATTTACAGTCTGCCCCATTTGACCGCTCTGGAAACTCCCCGGATAATTTGCATTGGCAGTTCGGAGCCTTTGCTGTGTTTGCCATCGCTGACCAGCCATCTTCCGGAATCGAACCGAAGACCTCGAGATTACAAGTCACGCGCTCTACCGACTGAGCTAAGATGGCATATACGCTTTTCAACTACCAAATCTACAGGAAACCCCCGGTTTGATCAAGGGGTATTTTTTTTTATTCTGCCCGGTCCGGTCGCAGCTTTTCCGCCCCATGAATGTAAATATGCTGTACCGGTTTTTTGGCGGCCATGTAAGCCTGGACAAGTATCCTGATTACCCCCCCCGGGCTGTCCTGGAACCGTGCCTCCCCCAGTACCATCATGGCTGCCTCCTCTGCCCTGCCGGACTGGCGTAGGGCTGTGGCTGGGTTCAGGGCTGTAATATCCTGAGTTACCGAAAAAAAGACTGATACAAGCTCATCTTCTTTTAGGTCATTGGCTGCAAGTATCTTATCGTACAGGTCAACTGTCTTTTGTAATATTTCGGCTTTTACGTCGGCACTGCAGGCTGCCCCACGTATGGCTTTTAAGGTTTTTTCATTCATCCCGGTAAATTCCCCCCCACCGCGCCAAGGATAAAAGCTGCTCCAAGGGCAAGCGCCGCCCCTAGGGCAATCACCATTACATACCCAAGAATTCCAAATAAATATGCCTTACGCCGGCGCCTTAACATATAGTAAATATCAAGGATGATTCCATAAAACGATGAGATGATCATAAGCAGGGAAAGTACCAGACAGACACGCACCAGGGCAAGCTGGTAACTGTCCGGGGCCCTTTGGTATGATCCAATAACATAAAGCAGCACTGTTACCAGGTTAAGGGCAAGGATAGTCCAGACTGTCCACCGTACCAGAATACCCAGAAGCGGCCTCGCGTCCCGCCGCCAAACGGCGCTCATCCATGTTTTGCCGGGCGATTGTTTTTCCGCAGTTGTTAAATTCCGCTTCATAGCATATCATAGTAGCAGATATGAAAAAAATCATCATCCTGATATTACTTCTTGGGGCAGCCGGGGCAATCTTTTATTTTGGCTGGAGCCAGGCTTCTGTCCCGGTTGGATCGTACGGGGTGATCCGCTCCAAGACACACGGCACAGACAACGAAATAATACAAGACGGCAAGTTCCGCTGGATCTGGTACAAGCTTATCCCCGCGAATGTAACGGTCGCGGTTTTTTCTATACAGGAACATACAGTCCCCTTTGAAGTATCCGGGGTACTTCCATCGGGGGATACCTACTCGGCGCTGGCGGGGCTGCAGACCGATTTTTCCTACAGCTTTTCCGGCTCATTGGCCTACAGGTTAAGGGCAGATTCATTGCCGGAGCTGAGCGACAGGGAAAACCTCGTTTCGCAGGAAGGGCTCGACGCTTACCTGGCACGGCTTTCGGGGGAAATCGGGAGCCAGGCAAAAACCCTTTTTTGGGCGTATGGGGAAAACGAAAAGGCGCTTGCAGAGATAAGGGAGACTGGTACCATAGCCGCATTTGAAAAAACGCTGGCTGCACAATATCCCGACATTGAAATCCTCTCGTGCTCGATTAAGGCGCTCCGTTACCCGGACTATATACTCTACAACGAGATGCGGCTCTTTTACCGTGATTACCTGGCGGCGCAAAGGGCCGGCCTTGGCGGTACTGTTGGACGAATGGCAGCCGACAATATCGAAAACCAAAGGCGTATCGACGAATTATCAGGTTATGGCGAGCTTCTAACAAAATACCCGGTCCTTATTCAATATTTGGCGCTGGAAAAGGGGATAGCGGCGGGGGCAGAATAGCTGTGGAATATTTTTTTAATTTTGAAAAGATTGCCTACCTGAAAGAAAAAAAAAGAAGCGGCTGCGTCCTCTGCCGCCTAAAGGACGGGGACCCGGAAATTACCGACACTATAGTCCACCGCAGTAAAGATACCGCAGTTTCGCTTAATCTGTACCCCTATAACCCGGGGCATTGTCTGGTATTCCCGCTCAGGCATGTGGAAGACATCCGGGACTTAAGCCTTGAGGAGCGTATCTCCATGGATGCCATGCTCGACAAGGCGCTTGGGGTGCTGGACTCGCTCTATAGCCCTGCCGGGTATAATATCGGGTTTAATATGGGGCTTGAAGCAGGGGGATCCATCGAACACATCCACCTCCATGTAATACCCCGTTACCCCCATGAACTGGGGATTGCCGAACTTTTGGGGGGAAAGCGCGTGCTTGTGGAAGATTTAAACAAGTCCAGGGAAAGGCTTGCCGCTGCGTTTTCTGCGGCCTCTGCCGGGGAAGTCCCCGGGCAGGAGCATTGAATAAAAAAGCCGGAACCGTTACAGTAATAGTATGCGGACCATAAAACTGTTTCCATTACCCTCAAAACGCTGGGTGTTTTTGCTCTTAATACTTGTTTCCGCCATGTTTCTTCATGCCCAGGATGCCGATGACGAAGACGAATACGAAGGCGGGCTGGAAATCGACTCGGACTGGTCCAGGGCATCAAACCTTTATACCAGCGGGGACCAGGTTTTCTGTATAAATTTGGGGTTTCCCATTTCGCTGTTTTTTGTTGATCAGCAGGAAGGGTATTTTAAGACTAAAATGAAGCTTGGGGGTTTTGGTGCCCTTGCCTATAATTATTTTTTAACCCCCCATTGGTTTGTAGGCGGCGAGGTAAGCGGGATGTTTGCCGCGACGGTGGGTGGCAATATGTTTTATATGATACCCATTGGCATCCGCGGGGGTTACCAGTTTATTGCAAACCGCTTTGAATTCCCCGCCTATTTATTGCTTGGCGTTGCCCCCCAAAGCCACAACCAGCGGACCTACTTCGGCTTTTTTGCAAAAGCTGCGGCAGGGGCTTTTTTCCGCTTAAACTCAGAATGGTCCTTTGGCTTAAATACCAGTTTTTGGTGGGCTCCCGAATGGACCAAAAAAACACGGGATCCGGGAAGCACAAAAATCAATATTCATGGGTTCTTCCTGGAAGCCAGCCTGGGCGCCAGGTACCATTTTTAAGGGTGAATGAAGATGCGAAAAAAAGTTATCCATAAAACGGTTTTGCTTGCCTGCCTGTTGGCCGGGTTATTGTTCATGCAGTGCGACCAGGAGCCGCTGTTTTGGGTCATTGCCAACGAGTACCCGCCAGAGCCGCCTATAATCGGCGGGGCGCCGTCGAAAATTGTTGCAATCATAGGCAGCCCCTCCCCATGGGAAGGGAAATTGTATATAGCCAACAGGGACAGTGTATGGGAATACGCCACTGCCACAAAACTTTGGAGGCTCCTGCCGTCGCAGCCTTCGGGAAAGACGAAAGATTTAGCCGTAGCGGATAACAAACTTTTCGCATTGGGCATGGATAACAAGATCCGGATGTATGACGGGACAAATTGGAATACAGAAATTACCGTACCCGGCGGCACAACAATAGAAAAGATCTTTGGTGTTGACACCTGGCTCTTTGCAGGCGTAAAAAGCAGTACAGGGGATTATTCTATTTTAAGTTTAAGCGTCCCGGCGGGAGTGCCGTCTTCTACATGGACGCCACTTACAGGGCCGGATGCCTTGCTAATGGGGGTCGCCAGAAAAGGCCTCAACGATTATTACCTTGGGACCCTGGGGGATGGGCTCTACAGCTCCAACGGCAGCACGGCATCGGCGGTCGCCGGTTTTGAAGACGAGGAGATTATTGGCTTAGCCGTCCATGGCAGCGATCTTTTTACAGTCCACCCAAAAAAAATCCGCCGTATGGGTGTTACAGCCCCAATCGCAATAGGGAATTTTACCGGCGCCATTACTGTCTGGAATGCCAGCAATGATCCACTCCTTGGAGACCCCCTCCTCCTTGTCGGCCTTCTGCGTTCAAGCGGATCGTTTGGCTATGGCTACCGGGAAATTGTTATAAGCGATCCTGCAAAAGGGTTACTGAACCCTGGCAGGGATGACATAGCATTTTCAACCAGTGTAAAAAGGGGTTCCCAGTATATTTCTGCTATAGGTAAGCATGTTGTGTACCATCTGTGGGTTCTGGAAGACAGCACCGCCGATGATGAAGGGCGGCCTATCATTTTTGCTTCGACATCAAAAGAGGGCCTCTGGTCCTACCGGAAAAGGGGTACAGAGCCCCAGTGGAACGGGGAAAATAACGATTAAATACAGGCGGGTAATGTGGATGATTTATTTTCCGCCAATACTGTAATACCGGATAGCCACCTCGCAGACAGGATGCGCCCGCTGGCGGACAGGATGCGCCCGCAAACCCTGGACGATGTTATCGGCCAGGATCATATCGTGGGCCCCGGCCGGCTCCTGCGCCGCGCCATACAGGCAGATCGCCTGTCGTCGGTAATTTTCTACGGCCCGCCGGGGACAGGCAAAACAAGCCTTGCACGTGTTATAGCCAACACCACCAAAAGCGCCTTTGAAAGCCTTAACGCAGTGCTGTCCGGCGTCAAGGATATACGCGAAGCTATCGACCGCTCCGACGAAAGGCGGCGGCTTTACGGCAGGCGAACTATTCTTTTTGTAGACGAGGTCCACCGCTGGAACAAGGCGCAGCAGGACGCCCTGCTCCCCTGGGTGGAGAACGGCACGGTGATCCTTGTCGGCGCGACAACGGAAAACCCTTTCTTCGAAGTTAACCGTGCCCTGGTAAGCAGGAGCCGTATATTCCAGCTTAAAAGCCTTGGCGCAGACGACCTTAAAAAAACAGCCGAACGCTGCCTCGCCAACCCCGAGCGGGGCTACGGCAAATGGCGCGTCAGCTTCGAAGGTGGCGCTTTGGAGCACCTACTTGAAACAGCCGCCGGCGATGCCCGCAGCCTTCTTAACGCCCTCGAACTTGCAATCGAAACAAGCGCCGATTGGCCCCCGCCGGAAAATACGGAAATAACCATCACCATGGAAGCCGCCGAAGAAAGCATACAAAAACGGGCGGTGCTTTATGACAGGGACGGCGACTACCACTTCGATACAATAAGCGCGTTTATTAAAAGCGTCCGGGGGAGCGATCCCGACGCAGCCCTGTACTGGCTTGCAAAAATGGTAAGGGCCGGGGAGTCCCCTGCGTTCATTTTCCGCCGCATGATAATCCTTGCCAGCGAGGACGTCGGCCTTGCCGACCCCCACGCCATCGAAGTGGTAATCGCCTGCGCCGAGGCTTTCGACCGCATCGGCTTCCCAGAGGGGAATTTCCCCCTGGCCCATGCCTGCCTCTACCTGGCGACTGCCCCCAAGTCCAACACAACCCTTGCTTTTTTTGACGCTTTAAAAGAAGTGGACCGGGAGGATGCCGAAGTCCCCAACCAGCTCCGCGACGCGAGCCGGGACGCGGAAGGTTTCGGCCACGGCGAGGGGTACATCTACCCCCACGCGTACCGCGACCACTGGGCGGCCCAGCAATACCTTCCGACAGCCCTGCGGGGCAAAACTTTTTACATGCCATCGGAGATAGGCTACGAAGCAAAAATCCGCGGCGAAGTGATCCGCAAACGCGAACTCCAGGCGGCAATTATCCTGGGCGAAGGCGGCGAAGGCCCCAGTCTGGCAAGCGCGGCAGACGGTGAAATCCTTAGCTGGTCGCCTTCTGCCAAAGGGCGCGAAGGCTGGTTTAAGCGCCTGGAATCGGGCAGAAGCGCCCTCCTCCTCTCCGACCGGGACATTATTCTGGATAGCTGTAATTTAAAACGCCATAGCCGCATCCTTACCCCCCAGGCAGACGACGGCCTCCTTTTATGGGAAAGCCTCCGCCGCGTTAGCGAAGGGCTCTGCGCAGCATTGGTTAGTTCCCAAAGTGCCAAGGATGCCCTGGAACGCTTTGCCGAAGTCCTTGACGTGGTTGAAAAGCCTATAATCAAGATCAACGAATTGCACGAATTAAATCGAATGTCCGATTCCAATCCTGTTTCTATTCGCGATAACTCGCGTCATTCGTTGATCCAAAAAGAAACTATAACGATATTGCCAAGCCCGGCTGAGGCGGAAGCCGCTTTTGGGACGCCGGTATTTGACGCTATAGCCCTGCGGGAGCCGTTCAGGCGCGGGTTAAACGCTTCGCCGGAGGTTTTTGCCGCGCTGGCAGGGCAAGCCGCTGTGCTGCTCTCAAAAGGCGGCGTCCTTGCAATCCTCGCGTCGCCCCCTGTTTTGGGAGAGCGCATTTCACGAATCCTTAAAGGCACAACCGCATTAAAAGATCGGAAAACAGAACTTGTTTTCGCACTGGAAAAAGCGGAATCCGCGTTCTTCAACAACCCTTCTGCCCCCTGGTCCTGGACCGGGGACACGCTGGGACAAGCCCTGGCAGATAACGGTTTTTCGGTAGAAACTAGTATACTGGACAGGGAAGAAGAACGCCTCATCACCGAAAAAGACCTGGACAAATGGTTTAACCCGGAAAAATCAAGCTGGGGCAAAGCCATGCAGACAGCTTTGGGAGAGGGTTTTGGCGAGCTTCGGGGCATTTTTCTGGAGCGCATCCAGCAAGGGACGGTACTTTGGCGCTGGAAAAGTATACTTTTTTGCACACGCCAAAGTGAGCACCCGATACATTGAGGGTGTTTTTTAAAATGATGTAACATGGCGTAGGCAAAATAATGGAAAATATTGTCAAATAATGATAAAAGGCCGCGCCAAAGTTGAAAAGGCTCCATTTTATATTTTTTTACCACGAACCGCACTAACTTTATGAAATTATTTTTCGATATTTTTCGGTTATTTGTGAAGGTTCGTGTGGTTAGTGGTTAATAAAGCCCGGGTAATCTGTGTTTTTTTTATTTTCAATACAAGCAATTTGCGTTAATAACCCCTGTATACAACAAACGCCGGTTGGCTTTACACTGTTAAAAGGGGTATTTTATGGGAATGGTAATGACGGAAATCACGTTAAAAAACGCAACGGATGTAGGCGATGTCCAGAGGGGGTATGTGAGGGAAGATGAAATAAGGACTGCAACTGTCCAGGCAATTGTTGACACAGGGGCCATAACGCTGGTTATTAACGAGGATCTGTGCCAAAAATTGGGCCTCCAGACAAAAGGGGATCGGGAGGTTAAACTGGCCGATGGAAAAGCGAAAATAGCAAAAATCGCCGAGCCGGTGGAAGTCCATTGGAAAAACAGGGACATGGTCTGCCGGCCCCTTGTTATTTCCCAGTCCGGTAATATCCTGTTGGGCGCCGTGCCCCTTGAAGATATGGATTTAATGGTAGACCCGGTACAGCAGCAATTAATCGGCCGCCACGGCGACGAGGCCGTCTCCATAGTATGCTAAAGGATTAATAAGGGCGTAAACGTAAAATAATATTATATTTTTTTACCACGAGCCGCACTAACTTTATAAACTTGTTATTATCTTTATCCCTCTTGTTCGTGATGGTTGGTGGTAAAAAAGAGTAAATTCCCACAAAAAATGAAATTTCCCCTAAAGTCTAAAGCCTATCCTGCCGATAATAGATGTGGATTAAGCTCTTTCCGCCCTGCCGCGGATGGGTTCTGGGGGAAAAATCGTTATCCCAACGGTTTTTAGCCCACTGGAAAGGACTTAAGCCGGGAAGACAAGGATGTCTTCTTATGACAGTTCAAGGAGGATGACATGATCATCAACCACAACCTCAGCGCAATGTTCGCTGACCGGTCTCTCAAGGTTACCAACGAGAGCCTCACCAAAAACATGGAGAAACTCTCCTCGGGTCTCCGCATTAACCGTGCGGGCGACGATGCGTCCGGCCTTGCGGTTTCCGAAAAACTCCGCAGCCAGATTCGCGGCCTTAACCAGGCTTCGACCAATGCTACCAACGGCATCTCCTTTATCCAGGTTGCTGAAGCGTACCTTCAGGAAACCCAGGATATCATCCAGAGGATGAGGGAACTCGCCGTCCAGGCAGCCAACGGCATCTATTCCGAAGAGGACCGTATGTACATCCAGGTGGAAGTTTCCCAGCTTGTGGACGAAGTAGACCGCATTGCAAGCCATGCCCAGTTCAACGGCATGAACATGCTTACAGGCCGCTTTGCCCGTATGTCGGGGACAAACATTGTAACCGCCTCCATGTGGCTCCATATAGGCGCCAATATGGACCAGCGCAAGCAGGTGTTTATCCACACCATGACAGCCGGCGCCCTGGGCATACGCAATGTAGGGGACGGCAGTTTTATTACCATTGCCACCCCCGACGATGCCAACCGGGCAATCGGTGTTGTTGACGAAGCCTTAAAAATCATCAACAAACAGCGTGCAGACCTTGGCGCGTACCAGAACCGCCTGGAGCATGCCGTTAGGGGGCTCGATGTAGGCGCCGAAAACATGCAGGCTGCGGAATCCCGTATCCGGGATACCAACATGGCCAGCCAGACCGTAAAATACGTAACTGACCAGATTCTGATCAGCTCGGGGACCGCTATGCTGGCGCAGGCCAACCAGCGGGCAAGTTCGGTCTTGCAACTTTTACAATAGTATTATATATTGTAAGTTGAGGGGAATTCGATCTCAAAGGCCCCTGGGAAACCACGGGTCTTTGAGAGATTCCTTACAGGTCTTTGAAAAATACCCGGGTTTCCGTTACCGCGGAAACCACCTGAGGGAACATACGGCGGCTCGGATCTGATTAGCGGCAGGGTGCCCGGCAAATAGCCAGGGGTTATCCGTCATAATCAGCTTCGTTCTGTCCAGGACAGGGGCAGGATCGGCGCGACCCTTCTGCCCCTCTCCCCCGTATGGAACGGCTTAGGCAAGGATTGCCAGAGCTAACAACTCATGGAGGGTTATGTATGATTATTAATCACAACATGAGCGCCATGTATGCCGATCGCCAGCTTGGGATCACCAATCTCGACGTAGCAAAGAGTATCGAAAAACTCAGCTCCGGGATGAGGATCAACCGGGCAGGCGATGACGCTTCGGGTCTTGCGGTTTCCGAAAAACTCCGCAGCCAGATCCGGGGCCTCAATCAGGCAGAGCGCAACATCCAGAACGGTGTTTCATTTATC